>Ga0123356_10000339_pt1 | contig 53899 bp, 52 predicted proteins | sample TergutEmb28metaG_2_FD_92546 | JGI IMG/M metagenome (GOLD analysis project Ga0123356, IMG submission 92546) | Embiratermes neotenicus P3 segment gut microbial communities from Petit-Saut dam, French Guiana - Emb289 P3 | ecosystem: Host-associated > Arthropoda: Insects > Digestive system > Gut ...
CAGGTGCTTTTTGGCTCTGGCGTAAAAATTGCCGTGCAGGATCCTTCGTATCCTGTGTATGTAGACGGCTCTGTTATTGCAGGCGCCGCAGGCGGATTTGAAAACACTGGCTACAAAGGCATTACGTATTTACCCTGCACGGCGGATAACAATTTTTTCCCAAATCTGGAAACAGTTCAGCCGAATAGCCTTATTTATTTTTGTTCGCCGAATAATCCTACAGGAGCAGTATCGGATCGCGCTCAGCTTACGGCGCTTGTAAACACTGCAATAAGTAAAGGTTGCATTATTATCTTTGACGCGGCGTACAGCGAATTTATCCGCGACCCGTCACTGCCAAAATCAATTTACGAAATTGACAGGGCAGACCAGTGCGCTATCGAAACTAACTCGTTCTCCAAACCCGCAGGTTTTACAGGCGTGCGTCTTGGCTGGGCAGTAGTACCAAAAGCGTTAAAGTACGCAGGCGGCGAAAGCGTCAATGCAGACTGGGGTCGCATTGCAGGCACGATCTTCAACGGCGCGTCGAACATCGCGCAAGCCGGCGGAGTAGCCGCATTGGACGACGAAGGCTTAAAGGAAATGCGCGAATTAACAGATTTCTATTTAAGTAACGCAAAACTGATAAGAGAAGCTCTCCAGAAGCTTGGTATACATTGCATTGGCGGCGATAACTCCCCGTACATCTGGGCGCATTTCCCCGGCAGAGACAGCTGGGAAGTCTTCGCCGAAATACTGGAAAAGTGCCACGTGGTTACGACCCCGGGTGCAGGCTTTGGCCCGGCAGGACAGGGGTTTGTCCGCTTCTCGGCCTTTGGTCACCGCGCGGACGTAGAAGAAGCTTGCAGACGGCTTAATACATTGATTTAATACATTGATTTTTATTTTAAAATAACCTATAAAGAAATTATGGAAGAAAAAAAACAGCCGAGTGCATTTAAAACCTTGTTTCTTGGGAAACGCTATTTTCAGCTTGGTAACGTTAGTGATCAAATAAGGTATATGATCATGAATACGATATTCATGATCGCCGTTGTTCCTTTAACAATATTCGGTATACAGGGATTATCCGGAGACACTACCAGAGCTACGATCAATTTTGCTATAGCATTTGCAGCATTGGGAACACTGATAGCTATGCGTTCAAGGATACCGTTGAAATTTATACCGATACCAACTGTTATAATGTACGGAGCCTACTGCGTCTTTCTTCTTTACAACGGCACCCTTCATTTGTGGGTTTCGGTTTGGCTGTTTTCATATCCATTAGTATCGATATTCCTGTGCAAGATGACCCTGGGAGTAATAAAATCTACAATAGTCATTATTGCGGCTGCTGTAATATTATACAGACCCGGAACTGTAGCTTACGAAATTGAAGCGGCAATAAAATTTAGATACATAGCCGGGTATATTTTTATCTTTGCTTTAACAATGGTTTTTGAATATGTCGGCATTTTGAAAGACAGAAAGGAAGCAAGCCTAAACGCCGAACTAAACAATGAACGTGATAACTTAAAAAAAGAAGTAGAAAAAGCAACCGCCGATGTTACCTCTCATTTGAATAAGGCAACAGCAGACGGAGAAAAACTCAATAATGTTATTCAGGAATCTTCCAGCGCTTTAAACGTAATTCATGGAAATACCGAGGAAACCCTGACTGAAACTACTACGCAGTTAAAATCAGTCGAGCAAACTTCAGAATATATTTCGCATATAGTTCAATCCATAAATAACCTTGAAGAAGCGGTTGAATCGCAGGCTTCGCATATAAGCAATTCTTCAGCGTCAATAGAACAAATGGTTGCAAACATCGATTCTATGCGTTCTGTAACAAAAGGAATAACCAAAACAGCCGAAGGCCTGGCCTCTGCATCAGCGGAGGGTAATGAAAAAATGCAAAAACTTACCGTAGAAGTAGATAGTCTGCGTGAAAGATCTGTAATGCTGCAGGCAGCGAATAAAATAATACAGGATATTTCCGCAAAAACCAATCTTCTTGCCATGAATGCCGCAATTGAAGCAGCTCATGCAGGAGACAGCGGAAAAGGTTTTGCGGTTGTCGCGGACGAAATTAGAAAACTTGCGGAAATGGCCGGCAAGGAATCGAAACATATTAAAGAAGAAATAAAAAATATGGATAATTCCATAAAAAGAATTGGTGAGACTACCGGAGATACGGTTAAATCCATGAGTTTAATTTTTAACGAAATAAAAACAATGGACAGCGCCTTTTCTCAGGTTAATAATGCGGTAGAAGAACAGGCAGAAGGCGGTTTTCAAATTCTTAAAGCTATTTCTTCCATTAAAGATGAGACAGAAATTGTACGTAGAGGAAGCGAAGATATACAGACACAGAGCGGCTCGATTTTTAATGAAATGCAGAAATTACAGCAAATTTCCGAAAACGTTACCCGCAAAGTTAACGAAGTAAACGAAGCCAGCAAGCAAATATCAACGGTTTTGGAAAACGCCAAGGAAATTATCGCTTCTTAAGCGTATTTATAATTACCAATCAGGAGAAAACCATGAGCCGCGAATCAAAAATAAAAGAACTAATTTCCCAAATGACGCTGGAAGAAAAGGTCTCGCAGCTGCTTTACAAAAGCCCTGCGATAGAACGTCTTGGGATTCCTGAATATAACTGGTGGAATGAATGTCTTCATGGAGTTGCAAGAGCGGGTATAGCGACTGTTTTTCCGCAGGCTATTGCGATGGCGGCAACTTTTGACGAGGGTCTTGTAAAAGAAATAGCGGCTGCTATTTCCGATGAAGCGCGCGCAAAATATAACGAAGCTGTTAAACAAAATAACCGCGGACAATATTGGGGGCTTACTTTCTGGACGCCGAACATCAATATATTCCGCGATCCGCGCTGGGGACGAGGGCAGGAAACCTACGGCGAAGACCCGTACCTTACAAGCCGTATCGGGCTTGCGCTGGTTAACGGACTGCAGGGCGATGATCCCGAAAATTTAAAAACAGCCGCCTGCGCAAAACATTATGCTGTTCATTCAGGCCCGGAAAAAGATCGTCATACATTTAACGCGATTGTTACAAAAAAAGATCTGTGGGAAACCTATTTGCCTGCGTTTAAAGCGTTAGTTGAAGGCGGCGTTGAAACTGTTATGGGCGCCTATAACCGCACTTTGGACGAACCTTGCTGCGCCAGCAATTTATTAATTAAGGAAATTCTTCGCGGCAAATGGAAATTTAAGGGACACTTTGTTTCTGACTGCTGGGCTATCCGCGACTTTCATGAGTATCATAAAATTACCAGGTCTCCGGAAGAATCTGCGGCTATGGCTTTAAACGCAGGCTGCGATTTAAACTGCGGCTGTACGTATCCGTTTTTAACTGTTGCCCACAAACAGGGGCTCGTAACAGAAGAGACAATAAATACATCGCTTGAACGATTGCTTCGCACGCGTTTTAAACTGGGAATGTTTGATCCGCCGAACAAAGGCAAGTACGGCAAACTTGGCCGTAAAATTATCAATTGCGATAAACACAGAAAGCTTGCCCTTAAGGCGGCGCATAAATCCATCGTTCTTCTTAAAAATGACAATAACCTGCTGCCTCTGGATTCCAGTCCCAAAAAAATTGTTGTTACAGGTCCTGCGGCGGCTAACCCCCATACGCTGTTTGGCAATTATTACGGCGTAAGTTCGCGTTTTATTACCATACTTGAAGGGTTAGGTGAAAAGATTAAAGACAGGTTCGGCATAAGTCTGGATTATCGTCAGGGTTGTTTAATGTACGGCGAAAACAGCAAATCGCTGGTTGCATACGGAGAAGCGAGCGCAACCGATATTGTAATTGCTGTAATGGGACTTGACGGCGCGATAGAAGGCGAAGAGGGTGATGCGATAGCTTCGGATTCCAACGGCGATCGCAATGCAATTGAACTTCCGCCGTGGCAGTTGAAATATCTGCAAAAGGTGAGGGACGCAGGTAAAAAGATTATTCTTGTGCTTACAGGCGGCAGCGCGATCGCTTATCCGGAAGATCTTGTTGATGCCGTTATCTATGCCTGGTATCCGGGCGAATCCGGCGGTCAGGCTGTTGCAGACATCATTTTCGGCGATGTTGTTCCTTCGGGAAAACTTCCTGTCACATTTTATGCTTCGACAGCCCAGCTTCCTGCATATGAAGACTATTCGATGAAAGGACGCACCTATCGATACATGACAGAAAAACCCCTGTACCCGTTCGGTTTTGGACTTTCCTATACCAGTTTTAAATTCGATTCCATCAACCTTTCTTCGTCTTCCATTTCTGCAGGCGGTAAAGTGACGGCTTCTGTTACAGTCAGCAACACCGGTAAAATGGACGCCGATGAAGTTGTGCAGATCTATATAACCAAAGACGGACGCGGCGAAAATGAACCGCTTTCTTCGTTAAGGGGTTTTCAGCGTGTCTGTATCAAAGCGGGCAAGAGTGTAAAGATCGATTTTGAACTTTTGGCCTCGGCTTTTGAATCAGTTGATACGGAAGGCGCTTCCAGGTTAATGCCGGGCGCTTATAGCGTTATTGCTGCGGATGCTGCGCCTTTGGCGGTTGCTGCGGAAAAAGGCGCGCCAAAGCCTGTTTTGGCTAAAATCAATGTTGAATGAGGAATATACAATGAAAATATCTGTTTATAAAAAAGCGATTTTATCGGCAATTTTTGTTTCTTTTTTGGTAATCTCCTGCGGTGTCGATGACAGGCTTTTATCTGTTGATAAAGAAGGGAGAACCGTTGTAGAACGTTTTGGCAGACTCAGGGTGGAAGGAACCCAACTGGTAGCTGAAGACGGAAGGCCTGTTCAGCTTAGAGGGATGAGTTCCCATGGGCTTCAATGGGCAGGTAAATTTGCCAATGAGGATGTTCTTCGCTGGCTGCGGGATGACTGGAATATTCAGGTTTGGCGGGCTGCCTTGTACCTTACAGAAGGAGGGTACATACAGCAAAAAAGCCTGAAATTTACCCTGGAAGAGGGTATAGAAGCTGCGATTGAGCTTGGGATATATGTCATAATAGACTGGCATGTCCACCTTGATCGTGACCCAAGGGTGTATCAGGATCAGGCTATCGAGTTTTTCCGTGAAATGTCTGAAAAATACGGTTCTTATCCCAATATTATCTATGAAATTTGTAACGAGCCCAACGGCAGCAGCGTTACCTGGAGTAGGGCTATTAAACCATACGCCGAAGCGGTCATTCCTGTAATAAGAGAAAATGACCCTTATAATATTATTATCGTGGGGACGCCTTCATGGAGTCAGGATGTTGATTTTGCCGCTTTTGACCAGCTTGATTTCCCAAATGTGATGTATACTCTGCATTTTTATGCCGGATCGCATGGGCAGGAGCTCAAAAATAAGGTAAATATGGCTGTCGGGATGGGGCTGCCTATCTTTGTTACTGAGTGCGGTACGACCCAAAATACGGGCGGCGGCGGGGTATTTGAGGCTGAATTCCTGGAATGGCTCTCTTTTCTTAAGGGACATGGGATTTCCTGGGTAAACTGGTCGGTAACAAATAAGGGTGAGGACTCGGGAATTTTGGTTTTTAATGCCGATCGGGACGGCAGGGGCGGCTGGACAGACAGGGACTTGACCCCTTCCGGCAGGTTTGTAAGGCGGATTTTAAGGAATGAAATTCGAATAAAATAATCTTAAAAAGTATTGACCCTTTTTTAACAATATGGTAATATGGTTCAAATAAACTTAAACCCGAAAAAAAGGTTGGGTAAAAAACGTATTTTGGAGGAAGAGAGATGAAAAAAGCTTTAGTCATTGCTTGTGCAGTACTTGTTCTTTTTAGCGCAATGGGCTGCAAACAAGATGGTCTGGTAGTGTGGTCATTCACCGATGAGTTGGATAACATGATTCACAATTACTACATACCAGCTCACGAAGGGGTAAAAATTAACTATTCATTAACCCCAACAGATCAATTTCCAAACAAATTAGATCCGGTATTGGCTTCTGGCCGCGGTGCACCGGACGTTTTCGCTTTGGAAGCTGCTTTCGTTCGTAAGTATGTTGAATCCGGACACCTTCTGGATCTCACAGAAATTTATGAAAGAAACAGAGCACACCTTCTTCAGTATCCTGTAGACATTGGAACATTCAATGGCAGAGTATACGGAATGTCATGGCAGGCATGCCCAGGCGCTATGTTCTATCGCCGCAGCATCGCAAGAGAATATCTTGGAACAGATGATCCTGCAAGAGTACAGGAATTCTTTAACAGTCTTGATCAATTCCTCAGGACTGCTGAACTTCTCAGAAACAGGTCAAACGGCTCTGTAGTAGTAGTTGCAAGCCGCGGCGACCTTTACAACCCCTTCTTGGGCGCACGCTCACAGCCATGGGTTGTTAACGGCAGACTTCATATTGATCCAGCAATGGAACAATTTATGGACATCAGCAAGACTATCCACGACAACCGCTATGACGGCCGCGTTGGACAATGGTCAGAAGGCTGGTTTGCTGGCATGAAAGATGAACTCCGTGACGAAAACGGAAGCGGTTTGAGAGCTTTCTCATACTTCCTTCCTACATGGGGTCTCCACTATGTTCTTAAGCCTAATACACCTGCAACATCTGGTGACTGGGCGATGATTCCTGGTCCTGCTCCTTATCGCTGGGGCGGCACATGGATTGGCGCTTACAGAGGCACACAGAATGCTGAACAGGCTCTCCATATGATCGAATGGCTCACAACAAGTGAAGAATTCCTCACAGCTTGGGCACAAGACACTGGCGACATGGTAAGCAATCTTACAGTAGTTAACAGAATTAAAGACACCTATTCCGAACCTTTCCTCGGCGGACAGAACCATTATGCAGCATTTGCTGAAATGGCTATGAGCGTTGACGGTAGTTTGGTACAGGGAACAGACCAGGCAATTGAAGGTCTTTTCCAGGAAGCTGTAACTGCTTTCGTAGAAGGTGAAAAAACAAAACAACAGGCTCTCGCAGATTTCAGAGCTGCAGTACAGAGTCAGCTCGGACTCTAATCAACAGAGGTTGATTAATCTGAAGTTTTAATTTCAACCTGACCACTGGTGAAGTGGTCAGGTTTTTTTTTCAGGAGGATTTATGCAAAAGAACGATGATGTAGTCGAAACAAAAACAGATCTTTTGCAGGAAGACTCGCAAGGAGTCGAGCAATCAACATTGAAAAATGTTAAGATCAAGAAGGTAATTGGTCACGAAGCAAGAACAAATCGTTACGGATATCTTTTTGTTTTGCCCTTTTTAATTGTTTTCTGTTTATTTAATCTATGGCCTACTTTTTATACTTTTATGCTTGGCTTTACAGATTTAAGAGGGCTAAAATCTGATTATGAATTTGTCTCTAAATGCGATACTTGCGATGGCGAAGGGACAAGAAATGTGCATGGATGGGATCATCCATTAGTTTGTTATGAATGCAACGGCAGCGGAAAAATAGTTCATGGTGCTGTTAACTATAAAAGACTTGTAAATGATACGTACTTTTGGGGCGCTCTTGGAAACACCTTCATTATTTGGGGGTTGAACTTCTTGCCTCAGTTGGGGCTTGCATTGGCACTGGCTATTTGGCTGTCCGATACAAGGCTTAACTTGACCGGTAAGGGTTTCTTTAGAGCTGTTGTATATATGCCTAACCTGCTTACAGCAGCGTCTGTAGCTCTTTTGTTCCGCAGTATTTTTGGTTTTGGAGGCCATGTCAATGCGCCTGCAAATCAATTTTTGCGTTCAATTGGTATACAGGATACTGTCTTGTTAAACGGTGAATGGGTAAAAGACGCGTTTAACTTTTTTAGAAGCGTTCCGTTTGCGCGCGGTTTAACGGCATTTATCCAATGGTGGATGTGGTATGGTCATACCTTGATTATGTTAATGGCAGGTATTACCGGTATCCCTGTTTCGTTATATGAATCTGCCACTGTAGACGGCGCCAATAGCCGTCAAACTGCCTGGTATATTACTCTTCCGTTGCTGCGGCCAATGATGCTTTACATTCTTGTTACATCAATGATTGGCGGTATGCAGATGTTTGATATTCCATTCCTTTTAACGGATATGCGCGGGTCTCCGGACTTTAGGATACGAACGACGGTTGTGTACCAGTATAATGTTGCCTTCCAGGGGCGGAATGATTATGCGTATGGGGCTGCGGTCTCCCTGGGTATTTTTACTGTTACCATTGTTTTAGCATTGGTTATTTTCTTCTTCCTGCAGGATCGCAGCGATATTAGAAGAAAAAAAGGAGTCAAACTATGATAGGTAGAAGTGATACGCCGATTAGACGTTATATAATTCATGGTTTGATGATACTCCTCGGGCTTCTGGCGATAGTGCCTATTTATGTTGTTTTAATTAACTCTACCCGTACAACGGAACAAATTAACTCCGGCCTTTCTTTAATTCCCGGCAGAAATGCTTTTTGGTCTTCAACAGATACTATAGTTGCAGACTGGGGAATCTCTGCGTATACAGAAGAAAGCGGAGAAGTAGATCCCTATGCCAACGTTGATGTTACAGAAGGTATTGTAAGGTTTTTGGATTTGGATATGGGAAGAACTCTGGAAGAGGGAACAAATAGAAGAACGGGCGAGAGAGAACTGCGTGTTGTTAAAGCTCTTACAGAAAGCAGGGCGCCGCGTGTAGTTGTTGTTGATGACGAAGGCGAAAGGCTTGCAATGTATCTTCTTACGGATAAAGCCGTTCTTTTTGTAAGGGACGGACAAAGGATAGAAAAAGGCACAACCATTGCCAGAACAATTACACCGCCGAATGTTCTTTATAACTGGCGCGCCTTAACAGGACGCGGTTTCCAGATTTGGCAGGGTTTTAGTAACAGCGCTTTTATTGCAATTTGCGCAACTTTATTAAGTGTGTATTTTTCCGCGTTAACAGCTTATGGGCTGCATGTTTATAAGTTTAAGGGCAGGACGGCTATCTGGATAATTATTTTAATTATCATGATGCTTCCCGGCTCGCTTACATTTATTGGTTTTTATCAGCTTATGACGCAATGGCACCTGACAGATACTTATATTCCGCTGATTGTTCCGGGAATTGCGGCGGCCGCGACGGTCTTGTTCATACGACAGTACATGATGTCTGTTCTTTCATTTGAACTTATTGACGCTGCGCGTATAGACGGCGCAGGCGAGTTTAGTATCTTTAATGTTATTATTCTGCCTGTAGCAATACCCGCTCTTGCGGCTCAGTCAATATTTACATTTGTAGGTTCGTGGAATAACTTCCTGGCTCCCTTTGTTATTATTTCTACTCAAAGCAGATACACCCTGCCAATGTTAATTATGGCATTGCGCGGTGATATTTACCGTACCGAGTTCGGCGGTATATATCTTGGTATTGCTGTTTCATTGATACCGATTATTATTTTCTACTCGTTCATGTCACGGTTTATAATTTCCGGTCTTACGATGGGCGGTATTAAAGAGTAATTTTATCCTTCCATGGAAATGAGGCAAGCCTCCTAAGTTTGTTGGTTTTTAACAAGTAACCAATAACCAGGGAGGCTTCTTCTTGTGACCATCTTATTGTTTTGCTTTCTGCCAAAACCGCTGCGGCCTGATCTTGCGTAAAACGTCTTTTGTTTTTTCGGAAAAAATTAAGGACAGATATTTCTTCCCGAAGCCATCCAAAGGATGGCAGCCGTCCGAAGGATGGCAGTTTGCCATTTGCTTGTTTTTCGCACACATCACAGCATATTTTCTCCGGTACTTCGCCGTCTGAATCATAGTTAAGCAGGGCAAGAAGAGAATGCCTGCGGCACTTTGAAGTATCTCTTGCGTAATCCAACAGTATAGAAAGCCGTTGTTGATTTTCTTTGGTTTTTGCCCTTGTTAGGGCTGTATCATCGTCCGGTCCCCACAAAAGAAAAGCCATTGATTGTTCTCCGTCGCGGCCTGCTCTTCCGGATTCCTGTAAATATGCTTCTATTGACGGAGGGCAATCCCTGTGTATAACCGTTCGTATGTCGGCTTTGTCAACGCCCATGCCGAGCGCGCAAGTTGCGCATAACACAGCTTTGGTATTGTGCAAAAGCCATTTTTCTGTTTCTGTTTTTTCTTCTCTGGATAATCCCGCGTGATAAAAACGAACCTCGTTAAACCAATCGTACCCCATTTCTTCAAATTCATGCCGCAGGTAATGCGCGAGTTTTTCCGTGCCGGGACGGGATGAGCAAAATACAATTGCAGGACGTTCATTTTGAATTATTAAATCCCGTACCGCCAGGTTGCGGTTAATGCAGCCTTTTGCGGCATAAAATATATTTGGCCTGTCGGGGTTTCCTATTATCTGAGTTGTTTCTGCATCGCCGAAAATATACTTCTTTATTTTTTCCAGAACAGGCGCGCTTGCTGTGGCGGTAAAGGCTGTAACAAGCGGCGGACTTCCCGCCGAATTAAGGCAGTTTATAATAGAGCCTATTTCCAGATAACTCGGACGAAAGCTTTCTCCCCATTCGCTGACACAGTGCGCTTCATCAATTACTATATGCTGAACATTTATTTTTGCCAGTCTTTCTTTTACCTGCGGCGTAAGGAGAACTTCGGGATTTGCAATTATAAATTTTGACTCGCCGCTTTCCAGTTTTTGCCAGATTTTATCGCGCTCTTCCCTGTTTTGTTCTCCCCTGATTGTTACTGGAGAAAAGCCTTTTTCTTCCAGCCGCCTTTGCTGATCTGCCATAAGCGAAAGGATTGGATAAATAACAAGGGTGATTCCGTCCAGCATCATTGCGGGTAACTGAAAACACAATGATTTGCCCGCGCCTGTCGGAAGAATGACAATTTGCCTTCCAGGCGTTTCTCTGTCCGATAATTCATCAGCATTGGCGGCTTCGAGTATATTTGTTATTACAAGTCTTTGATACGGAAAAAGATAAGATAATCCAAACAGATTTTGCACAGCTTCGTCCAATACATCTTTTTGATGTATCGGATTATTGGTATCGTTCATTTTTTAGGCTTCTTCAAGGCCGAGTTCGTCATTGGAATCCGCATCATGCAGTTCATCTATATGCTGTTCCTGAACGGCAACAGGCCGCGATTTTTTGATTTTTTTGAACAGATTCACGTTAACCTTTTTTAATGCACGCGGGCGGTGATATCTTCGGGATACATAGGAGATGATTCTTAAATAACAAAAAATAACCAGGGTTGCGACAATAACCTGCCAGGACGTGAGGACTTCTTTTAATAGTTCAAAAATGCTCAAATACTCCATTTTTCTAATTATCGGTATTCCTTGAATAATCCTTAAAAACCCATTAATATAAGACCATGAATTTAATGTTAGAAACTTTAAAAGCAAGAGGCTTTTTTCAGCAGTGTACAGACCCTGACAGTCTGTCAAAATTAATGGACGAAGGTCCCGTCACTTTTTATGAGGGCACAGACCCCACAGGCGGAAGTCTGCATATTGGGCATATGGTTCCCTATTTTGCGTTTAGACACCTAAGGGACGCAGGCCATATAGGGATCGCTTTGCTTGGCGGCGGAACTGCCAGAATCGGAGATCCTTCAGGGAAGAGCGAGATTCGCAAAATGCTCACTTATGAACAACTGGACAAGAATACCGAATCCATCCGCGCGCAGCTTGATCGGTTTGTAGGTTTTGACGGGAAAACAGCTTTTCCAGTAAATAATAAAGACTGGCTTGCAGATCTAAATTATATCGATTTTTTACGCGATATAGGGAAGCATTTTTCCGTGAATCGTATGCTTAGTTTTGAAGCTTATAAAATGCGTATGGAAACCGGTTTGTCTTTTATCGAATTTAATTACCAGCTTTTACAAAGTTATGACTTTTTGGAACTGTACCGCCGTCATGGCTGCCGCCTGCAAATTGGCGGAGATGATCAATGGGGCAATATTGTCGCAGGCGTAGAACTGGTGCGCCGTGTAGAAGGCGCAGAAGTCTACGGTATTACCTTCCCGCTTGTTACCACCGCAGACGGTAAAAAGATGGGTAAGACCGAAAAGGGCGCGCTTTTTCTGGATCCGGCTATCACGACGCCTTATGATTTTTTCCAATACTGGCGCAATGTACAGGACCCTGATATTCTTCGCTTTTTGCTTATGTTTACATTTTTATCTGTTGATGAATGTAATGCATTATGCGGTTCGGGGAAAAATCCCAATGATGCCAAGGAACGTCTTGCCTGGGAAGTTACCGCTCTTATTCACGGTAAAGAAGAAGCCGACAAGGCGTTGGCTGGGGCAAAAGCTGCCTTTGGCGGCGGCGCCTTCGGCGGCAGCCCGGGCGGCGATAAATCCGCTATGCCTTGCGCGCAGGTGTCCCGTTCCGGCATAAATAACGGTTATAACATTGTAGACCTTTTCTGTGACACAGGGCTTGTTCCCAGCAAGAGCGAAGGACGCCGTCTTGTACAGCAGGGCGGAGCATTTGTGTCTAACAGTTCCGGCGAGCTTTCTTCGATTAGCGACGCGGCTGCCCTTATTGGCGCAGACAGCCTGAATGCAGAAGGTGAACTAATCCTAAGAGCAGGCAAAAAGCGGTATTTGCTGGTAACTGTGAAATAGCGATACGACACTTTTTTGGGGAAAAAGTTGCAAATTTATGCATTTTCATTTTGACATGATCCCAAACCTTGTATATAATGAAACAATCCTTTCATCGAGGTGAGTTATGTTACAGTTTGAAGATTATATTTCCAATATTCCTGATGTTCCGCAGGATAACTTTGCTCAATTGCTTGAACATCACTCAAAAGCATTTGCCGACAAGGATATGATTAGGTATCGTGCAGGCAAACAAAAAGAATTTACAAGATGGAGTTATTCCAAATTCGGCGATGAATGCCGCAGGGTAGCGCGCGGTTTGATGGCAGCAGGGCTTCAGAAAGGTGATAGCGTTGTGCTTTGGTCGGAAAATCGGCCTGAATGGATGTCTGTCTGGATGGGAACTATAATCGCCGGTATCTATATTGTGCCTGTAGATTTTCTTGTAACAGAACAGGAATGTATCAATATAATGAAGATAACAAGAGCCAGGGCTTTCTTTTATTCCGGCAGAAAAAGGGATTTTGCAAACGCGCTGGAATCCAATGGTATTTCTGTTTCAGTATCTGTCTGCATAAGCCCGGAAAATGATGATGATCCTGCGGGTCAGCCGATTGAATATGATAACTTTGGTAAAAATGCAGATGAACAGGAACTGCCGCCGGTTGACAGCATAGCGCCTGATTATCCCGCTTCCATCGTTTTTACTTCCGGCACTACAGGGTTTGCAAAAGGCGTTACTCTTTCGCACAAAAATATTATTGCCAACGCAAGCGCTGCAATTCGTATTCTGGAACCAAACGACTCTGATGTTTTTATTGATGTTCTTCCGTTACACCATACTTATGCAACTACGTGTTCTTTTATTGCGCCTTTTGCAGCCGGTATTCCAACGGTAATTGTAGAAAAAATTGTCGGTAAAATTGTTATAGATGATATTAGGGACGGCGGAGTTACATTCCTTATCGGCGTCCCTCTTCTTTTTGACAAAGTTATGACAGCCATTGACGCTGGGTATCAAAGACTTTCTCCGATTATACGCGAGCCTCTAAATATTCTTAGAAAGATTGCTCTTGCACAGGCAAATAAGGGTAATCCTCGCTGGGGACAAAAAGTATTTAAATTTGTCAGAAAAAAAGCAGGTCTTCAGTCAGTTAGAATAATGGTTGCGGGCGGCGGACCTTTAAGCATAAAAACAGCGAACTTTTTTGATTCTTTTGGTTTTAATATCGTTCAGGGTTACGGTATGAGCGAAAACTCTCCGCTTATTTCTGTAAATACTCCAAGGCATAAAAATAATGAATCGGTAGGGCTTCCTGTAAGTTATACAGAAGTTAAGATAATTGATCCAACGCCGGAAGGCATTGGCGAAATTACCTGCAAATCGCCGTCTGTGATGGTAGGCTATTTTGAAAACGATGAAGCTACAAGGGAAGTTATTACAGAAGACGGCTGGTTATTAACCGGCGACCTTGGTTATGTTGATGAAAAAGGTTTTCTCTTTATAAAAGGACGCAAGAAGAATTTGATTATTGGTTCGGGCGGCAAGAATGTTTATCCCGAAGAAGTTGAAGCGCCTTTTGCGGGTTCCAGAAATATTGCCGAAGTGCTTGTTGTTGGCAGAAAAACTTCGGGCGGTGAAATAATATACGCTGTGATGGTTCCCAATTATGAAAATATAAAGATAGATTATCCCGATAAGGAAAATGACGATAGCTTTGTAAAAGACCTTATAAAGAAAGAGATTGAAGAAGCGAATCGTTCGTTCCCTGTTTATAAAAAGATTGGGGACTTCTGTATTCGTAAAGAGCCGTTCGAAAAGAATGCTCAGCAGAAAATACGCCGCTTCCTTTATACGCCCATTTATGCAGAGCGTTAAATAGACGGCTTAAATTTCGTTTCTGTTGGTTATAACTTTGCTGATTAGTCCGTATTTTACGGCTTCGTCGGCGGTCATCCAGTAGTCGCGATCGGTGTCTTTTTCTATCTGCGATGCAGCGTTGCCGGTTTCATCGGCTATAAGACGATTAATTTTTTCCCGCAGTTTTTCCAGTTCTTTGGCGTGGATTTCTATGTCTGTGGCGACTCCGCGTATTCCGGAAAGAGGCTGGTGAATCAGATAATGACTGTTTGGCAGTCCAAGACGTCTGTCTTTCGGAGAGGCAAGCTGAATAATTGCGGCGGCGCTGGCAACAAGACCCATGCCGATTGTCCAAACCTTTGGTTTTACAAAACGAATCATGTCGAAAATTGCATAACCTGCGTCTGCGTCTCCGCCGGGAGAATCGATAAATATGCGTATGGGATCATCGTTCATGTCTTCCAGAAGCAAAAGATGTTTTATGGTTTTTTCCGCCAGTTCTTTGTTTATTTCGCCGGAAAGCAAAATTGTGCGTGTTTTTAACATTCTGGCAGCAAGTTCACTTGCAGCAAGCGGATCAATTACCGGTGTCTTGCCGTTGTCTGAGCCGGTTGATTCATCATCGTCTTCATAGATAAAAGGATTCATTGGTTAGCCTCCGTATTTATATTACATTAAGGTTTATTGCTTGTATACCCTTGGTACTCTCTTGTTAATGCCGCATGTAATCTCGTAGGGAATTGTTCCTGTGACATCTGCCAATGCGGCTGCGTCTTGCATGATTACCTGCGCATTGGCGTCTTCCGGAATAATATTGGATCCGAAAATTATTGCTTCGTTCCAGCGCTGGACGGTTGGCTCAGGGCCAAGGTCTACGCAGCATTGATCCATGCAGATTCGTCCGATTACCGGATACTCTTCGCCGTTGATTAAAACCTGCCATCTGTTGCTGGCAAGACGCGGAAATCCATCGGCATAACCTACGGGAAGAATTGCGATGAATGTGTCTCTGTCGGCGATCCATGTTCTGCCGTAAGAAACATACTCGTCTTTTTTTATTTTCTTTATTAACGAAACTGTGCTTTTTAGTTCCATTACAGGTTCTACTATCAACGTTTTGTGTTTTAATAATTTTTTCATGTTTGCAAGCGGCAGCTCATATTCCTGTACGGCTTTGTATCCGTAAAGAAGTATTCCGGGTCTTACCATATCCAGCCATGATTCCGGGTGCAGGATAATTCCGCCCGAGTTGGCTGCATGAACAATTCCCGGGTTTATGCCGGCGGCTTTTATTGAAGCGACTGCTTTTTTAAAAAGGGATAATTGCTGATTGGTGTAATCTATATCTCCGGGGATAGCCGAATCTGCGGCAGCTAAATGAGTTGCAGTGCCTGTCAGCTTTAGCCCTGAACAGGAAGTTATGTGGCGGGCAAGAGCGACGGCTTCTTTTACAGAACAGCCTATCCGCCCCATGCCGGAATCAATTTTCATGTGGACCTGTATTTTGATTTTTTTATTGGGGTTTTTGCTGTTCATAATTGAGGCAAACTCGATGTCCGAAATAAAAGGGGTAAGGCTTGAGTTTATAATTTCCGGGATTTCATCGGGGTGAGACTGGGAAAGCAGCAGTATTGGGGCTTTAATTCCATGTTTGCGAAGTTCTGTTCCTTCTGCAACTGTGGCTACTCCAAGACAGTGCGCGCCCAACTCCAGGCTTTTTTTGGCTATATGCGCCGCTCCGTGGCCGTATGCGTTTGCCTTCACCGAGACGCAAATACGGGTGTTTTTACCTACGCGCGTTTTTATGGCATTTAGGTTCTCTGAAAAACGGTTTAAATAGATTATTGCTTTTGTCCGCATATCAATATTTTATCAGAAAGCATAATAATAAGAAAGTTGATTCTTTGACTGTTTTGTGATATATTAAAGTTGAGTATGTATATTAAAAAAGTTATAAATACGTTAATAATTCTCCTGTTTTTGGCCCTTTTTGCCGGTTGTGACGCTCTGGATTCGCTTTTTTCTTCTGCCGGCAGTTACAAAATAAGCATACTTGTAAATGATGTCTCGCTGGATGAATGTTCCTTTGCCAGAGCCAATGATAAAATCCGTCCGTATTTTGAAGAGTCGGTTGCAAACGATCCTGATATTACCGCTCTTGTGGTTTTCCTGCGGGATTCCAGAGGGGAGCTTGTCGGCAACAGGGTTGTTTATACCCTTGAGCAGGTTGGCTACGCGGAAGACGATATTGTTATTTTGGTACAAAGTCTGGACGGCGATTTGCCGTCTTTTCAGTTGTCGAACGATATACGGATGGGCAGATATTCTTTAATTTCACAGGTCATGAGCGATAGAAGTATCCTGCAAAGAACCGAAAAACAGCTCTTCTTTTTAAACAAGAATTATTTTTCATATGAAGGCATAAATGTATACCTTCCCGGTATTACGGAAAATTCTCACCTTATACCCAAAGAAACTGTAATAATGCTGGAAGCGGATATCGCTTTTGAAAACAGTCTGGATCCCTACATTGTGTGGTACGACGGCAGAAAAAAAATAGGCGAAGGGAAAATTTCTGAAGGAGCAGGGATACAGTTTTGGAGTACTCCCGAACAGAGCGGTTTTTTCTCGCTTCGCGCCGAGGTTTTCCCGATAGAAAATTTTGATGGTTTGATGGGGTATCAAAAAGGACTTTCGCTTCTTGTTTCTTCCGCGGAAATGAATATCCGTCTTGTTTCCAGAGATGTTTCGCAGCTTATTCACTGGTATGTTCTTGAAGGTAACTTTAACGATTCAAAAATGCCGGCTTCTGCAGAACGCGCTTTGCAGCCTGTTTCCAAAAGCGGTCCAAAATGGATGGGTATAGACGGCACTTATGGAATTGCCACAGGTTATAACAATGTTATGAGTCTGCCGAAAATTCCTGTGACAAAAAATACATCTGAAACATGGCAGACTTTATTTAGGTTTATACCTATAGAAGAAGGCTGCTTTTTCACGATACTGTTTGACGATTCGGACAATGTGAATATGCAGTTATCCATGTTTGAACAAAGCCTTGTTTTAACATTGAGTTCCAATTCCAATACTGTATCGCAGACTTATACTTTGCCGAATGTGCCAGATGAAAATGATGATAATATAAAGACTTTTTTAACTGCCGGCGTAAATTTTTCCGTTGAACCCGGTGTTTTATCGGCGCATATTAATATTGCAGGAGATTTTATCAGCGGTGAATCGGCGTTAAAGCCAATTTCTCTGGAAGCAAGAATAGAAGAAGATTTCCAGATACTGCTTGGTTTTTTACATGGAGATAACGAGCCTATAGAAGAATTGCCGCCGTTTACCGCGCTTTGGGATGAATTTGCCCTGTATTATATGCCGTCCATGGAGATTTTAATTGCAGAACTAAGTACGGTGACAGATGAAAATGATGAAAATTCCAATAATTAATTTTCTTGTTTGTTTGTCGTTGGTATTTTGTTTTTTTTCGTGCGTAGGTTCAAATGCCAATGTTTTTACACCCGTTCCCGATTTAAGTATTTATGAAACCAAAAGTCTTATCAATATAGAAAATATAATTGAAAACAGAAATATTCCCGAATGGCTGCGCGTTTATATTAACGGAGGAATAGAAGCGGTTGAACGGCTGGATGCCTATAGTAATAAGTATGTTTTTATTGCGGTTAATGAAGGAAATAACGAATCTATTTTAAATATTTGGTCTCGTAATATTTCTGCGGCGCATGATTTTCCAATGCTTGCTGCGCGAAGAATAGAAGCCAGAATTGTATCGGCTTCTTCCATATACCCCGACGATGAGTATGGATCATTTTTTGAAACAATGATTAAGAATGCATACAGCGGGTTATATCCCGGCGCAGTAAAAGCAGACACTCACTGGATAAAAATTCGTATAGACAGTGAAAATCCGTGGGATTACATGGAAAAATATATGTGCTTTGTATTGATGACAATTGACAGAATGCCAATGCAGGCAATTGTCAGGAGTATGATATCAAGGTCTAACGCTGCAGTGACCGTGACCAATGCCCAGAGCAGCGCAATTAACCGTTTGCGGCAAAACTTTTTTGAGGGGTTTTAGTTATGGAAATTATGTTTTTATTATTTGTTATATTTTTTTCCATATACTGGTGCGTCAATGAAAAAGTGGGGCTGCAGCTTGGTATTGTATCTCTGTTATCTGCGTGGGCGCTTTTGTTATACTGGCAATTTAATAAACAGCTGAATATGATAATACCCTTTAATATTAATTTAATGTGGATTATTATAGCCGTTATATTCTTTTGTTATATTTCCCTGCGCAATTATTTTGAAAAGTTATTAGGCAAAGTAAATTTTCGCATAAAAATGATGATAATTGCAGGTCTTTCTTTTTTAATGATTCTATATCGTCCCGGTTTGGAATTTGTTATACCCGGCGGAAGCCTTCTTGGATTATGCGCAGGTTATTGTTTAAACAGACGATATGTAGGATTTAAAAGTTCCGATGTTCTGCAAAGAACAGGTTTAAGAAAATATATGACTCTGTTTGCCCGTATTGTTATTGGATCCGCAGTCTTTTTTCTGATATCTTTCAGGGTTGCCAATATAATTCAGCGTATTTCCGAAAATCAGAATGTTGAACTATATTGTTTTCTTTGCTGCGCGCTGATAGGCCTGTGGGTTTCCATGGCTGCTCCATGGTTGTTTATTAAATTGCGTCTTGCAGGCATTACGCTTTATGAAGAAAAGGAAAATAAACAAGATGAGTGACAGCGCCAAAAGTCACTATGGCGATGAATCGCCTATTGCCGCATTTGCAACCACCCCGGGAAACAGCGCTCTAACCTTAATTCGCTGTTCAGGCAAAGATTCCATAGAACTTGTCTCTTCTGTTTTTTCGCCGGAAAAAATAAAAGACGCGGCAGGAAACACAGTTATTCACGGATGGATTATTGCAGATAACAATAAAATTGACGAAGTGCTTGCTTCGGTATTCCGCTCTCCGAAGAGTTATACCGGCGAAAACAGCCTTGACATATGCTGTCACGGAGGCGCCGCTGCGGGTATAGCTGTTATGACGGCGTTAAAAAACGCAGGTTTTCGCGATGCTCTTCCCGGTGAATTTACTTTTCGCGCTTTTATGAACGGCAAGCTGGATCTTACAAGGAGTGAATCTGTAATGGAGCTTGTTTCTGCAAAAACAGAAATTGGCCGCCGTCATGCTGTTTCGCGGCTTATGGGTTCTCTTGAAAAAGAAATCGGCGAAATAAAACAACGGCTTGTTCAGGTTCTTGCAGCTGCAGAAATTTATCTGGACTATTCAGAAGATGAAATAAGCGCTGATTCTGATGAAGCGGCGGGAAGGCTTCCTAATAAAGAAATAGCGGTAGAAGCGTTAAAACGCCTAAAAAAACTTTCCGCATCCTGGCAATTGGAAAGAATTTATCAGGAAGGAGTCAAACTTGTAATTGCAGGCCGTCCCAACGCCGGCAAATCCAGTCTTTTTAACTCGCTCTTAAAGGAAGATCGTTCCATTGTTAACGAACTTCCCGGCACAACCCGCGATTGGATAGAAGCATTTGTATCCATTAACGGAATTCCTGTTCGGCTTGTTGATACTGCAGGTTTGCGTGAGACTTCTGATTCTGTAGAAAAAATCGGCGTGGAACGCAGCCGAAAACTTTTGCAGGAAGCGGATGTTGTTGTCTATTTAATAGACGGTACGCAGGGCTTTACCAAAGAAGACAGCGCAGAGTGTGAAATATGGAACGGAAAAAAGCCTGTTATATTTTTATGGAATAAGTGCGATCTTGCCTTGCCGCCCAAACCGTTTCCAAAGGCGGACATTCATCCGGTTTGTGTCAGCGCAAAAACGGGCGTTGGTCTGGAAGAGCTTTTTTCTGCGATTGGTTCAAATCTGCCAAAACATGACGAGTCTTCCGCAGCTGCGCTTGGAACAGAGAGGCAAAAAAAGTTGGTGGATACTGCCTGCTTTGCGCTGGAAGAAGCGCTTGTTATGGCAGAGCGTGAAGAGCCGCTGGATTTGATTGCACCGCTTCTAAGAGAAGCAGTTAACTCACTGGGTGAGATGACAGGGGAGATTTCTACAGCCGACATATTGGAAGAAATGTTCAGCAGGTTTTGTGTTGGCAAGTGATTATGCATTTGTTAATTTATGCTATACTGGGTTAAGGAGTGTTTCTTGACAGAACTTTCTATTCTATTGTTGATTTTATGCATTGTCATTATTCAATTTATTGCAATGATTGTGCTTTTCTCCAAAAGCAGGCAGGGTTCGCAGGCAGATGTGTCGCAAAAACTTGCAGAATACGCGCAGCGTCTGGAAAGAAATGAATCGACCCTGCGGGATGAGTTTGGAAAAAACAGGAATGAAACCGGCAAAACCGCAAAAGATACCAGAGAAGAATTGGCATTAACTTTAAAGCAGAATCGTGAGGAACTCTCGGTAAAAGTTGAAATGCTTACAAGAAATACAAACGAAGGCCTTGAAAAGATTCGCAGCGCGGTAGAAAAAAAGCTTGAAGATATCCAGCAGGGCAATGAAAAAAAACTGGATGAAATGCGCCAGACTGTAGATGAAAAGCTGCATAAGACGCTGGAAACGCGGCTTGGCGAATCCTTTAAACACGTAAGCGAACGGCTTGAGCTTGTTCATAAAAGCCTTGGAGAAGTGCAAACTCTGGCAAGCGATGTCGGCAGCATTAAAAATGTTTTATCCAATGTAAAACATAAAGGAGTGCTTGGCGAATATCAGCTTGGAGCGATTCTTGAACAGCTTCTTACGCCGAATCAATATGGTCAGAATGTTAAGATAAAAGAAGGAAGCCGCGAAAATGTAGAATTTGCGGTAAAAATTCCAAGTAAAGAAGATTCCAATAAAACAATTTGGCTTCCTATCGATGCAAAATTTCCAACTGTCGATTATGAAATGTTGTTGAGCGCGTATAAAAGCGGAGACAGGGAAAAGGTTGTTAGTGCTCAAAAGGATTTAAAGGCAAAGGTTGATAAGTTTGCAAAAGATATACGTGAAAAATATATTGATCCGCCGAACACAACGGAATTTGGCATAATGTTTTTGCCTTTTGAAGGTTTGTATGCGGAAGTTCTGCGTATTCCGGGCCTGTTTGAAAATATTCAGAATACATATAAAGTAACTATTACAGGTCCTACTACAATTTCTGCCTTCCTAAACAGTCTGCAGATGGGATTCAGGAGTCTTGCGGTAGAAAAACGAACCAGCGAGATTTGGGATTTGCTCGGCGCTGTAAGATCGGAATTTGGCAAGTTTGGGGATGTGCTGCAGAAAACAAAAGAAAAACTGGATTCTGCAAGCAAGGAAATTGACAAAGCGGGTATACGTTCCAGGGCAATAGAAAAAAAATTGCGTGATGTGCAGACTTTGCCGGAAGGAAAAACGCAGAAACTGCTGGACGATATTGATACTAATTATGATGAGGATACATGATGAAAGAAAATCAAGATCAAGACCAAAAGGAAAAAACTCCGGTTGTTGTTAAAGAGAAAAAATCAGTTTTATTGCCTATTTTGGTTGTAACTATATTTTTATTTCTTGTGCTGCTTTGTGCGGTTGTATGGGTGGCGGCCAAAAAACCAATGGTAGTAAAGCAAATAATAGAAACAAATATCAGTTCTGTTGTAAAAGAAGTTTTGCCTGCTTCTGAATATGTATGTTTGGTTTATAATTATCAATCTATTACGCAAAGAGCGTATAATCCCGGTAACTGGCTTAATGCGCGTAATTTGTTGTTTGTTCTGGATGGAACAATTAAATTGGGATTTGACTGCGGCGATATTGATGTAAGAGAACATGGAAGTCAGATAATGCTTATTATGCCGCCTGTAAAAATTTTGGCTCATGAACAGCATACAGATCGCGCCAGATCTTATGAATTGGCCGGAGGAGGAGTTCTTCCGCGCGCAGTAAGACCGCAGGAAGTGCTCGATTTATTGGGCGATACAAAAATTGAAAAAGAAGAGCAGGTGGAAGCGAATGAAGCGCTTATAAGGCAGGCGCGCGAATCTGCCGAAGCGCTTTTTAAACCTTTGCTGGAATTAATTCCGTCAATAAGAGGAAATTACACATTAGTGTTTTTGTGGTAAATGGATTACGACTGTATTGTTATAGGCGGCGGACACGCCGGGATTGAAGCGTCTCTTGCGGCAGCCCGCCTTGGTTTTTCTACTCTTCTCATCACGCAGAATCCGGACAAGATTGGCGCTCTCTCCTGTAACCCGGCGATAGGCGGTCTTTCCAAAGGTAATATTGTGCGCGAGATTGACGCTCTTGGCGGCGAGATGGCAAAGTTGATAGACGTTACAATGATTCAGTACCGTGTGCTAAACCGTTCGCGCGGGCCTGCAGTACAGGCGCCAAGAGCGCAGGCGGACAAGTATGCGTACCAAACATTGGCGCGTACAGTTTTGGAAAAACAAAAAAATCTTAAAATATTTATGGATACCGTTACAGATTTAATCATCGATTCAATCGTCAAAGGTGACATTGCAGGCGGAGTAAAAGCAAGCGGCGTAATTACACAGCGCGGTCATCGTATAACAGCAAAAACGATAATTCTTGCCGCGGGAACTTTTATGGAAGGCAGAATTTTTATCGGCGAATACGATGCGCCGCAAGGACGCCTTGGTGAAGAAGCGGCGGCAGGATTGGGAACTTCGCTGCGCCGTCTTGGGTTTCCTGTCGGAAGATTAAAGACAGGTACTCCCGCGCGTATAACAAATACTTCGATCGATTTTTCTAAATTGGAAAAACAGGACGGCGAAGAAATGCGTCCCTTCTCGTTTGCAAGCGGCGCTTTAATTGAAAACCCCTCTGTTCCGTGCTGGGTAACATACACAAACGAAAAGACGCACGGCATTATAAGAGCAAACATAAACCGCTCTCCGTTATACGGCGGAAAAATTGCCGGCACAGGTGCGCGCTATTGTCCGTCTATCGAAGATAAAGTTGTGCGTTTTCCGCAGCGGGAGCGTCATCATGTTTTTATCGAACCGGAAGGACTTTCGACTAACGAAATGTATATTAACGGTGCATCCAGTTCTTTGCCCGAAGATGTACAGCGCGATTTTATTCATACAATTGCTGGTCTTGAAGAAGCGCACATTGTCCGTCCCGGTTACGCCGTAGAATATGATTATCTTGACCCGTTGGATTTGTACCCATCGCTGGAATCAAAACGTTTGTCGGGCTTTTTTGTAGCAGGGCAGACAAACGGCAGTTCCGGTTATGAAGAAGCCGCCGCACAGGGATTGATGGCGGGAATAAATGCGGTGATGAAAATGCAAAATCGTCCGCCGTTAATTCTTGGACGCGCCGAGGCTTACATTGGCGTACTTGTAGACGATCTTACAACTTTGGGAACCAAAGAGCCGTACCGTATGTTTACAAGCCGCGCGGAACACAGGCTTATGCTGCGCCATGACACTGCAGATTCGCGGCTTACTCCCAAAGGACGAGAGGTATGTCTTATTGATGATGAGCGCTGGGCACAATATTTGGAAAAAGCAAAAACTCTGGATGTTATAACCGAATTGGTTTCCAAAAGAAAAATCGATGATGCCGAACTTTCTGTATATCCTGCAGAACTGGTAGAACGCGCGCTGCTCGACAAAAAATATGCGGGTTACATAGAAAAAGAAATACGTTTTGCCGCCAAAGCCGCAAAGATGGACGCCATCAAACTGGATCCCAATTTGGATTATGCTTCCATAGCGGGCTTGTCAACCGAAGCAAGGGAAAAATTAAAATCAGTTAAACCGCTCAATGTAGGACAAGCCGCGCGAATACCCGGCGTAAGGCAGGGAGACGTTGCTGTTTTGATTATTCTGGCGAATAAAAAATGAAATAATTAAATATTACTCAAACGAATCCAGTAATCCATAGATTGATTTTCTTATTTCTTCTTTCTTTTCGTTTATTGTTTTTTCTGATGCTTCAATTTTTTGTTTGTTTTTTTCGCGCTGCATTGTTAATTTCTTTATCTTCCAGTCATTTATTAACTTAAAAATAAACTTATAGGATTTTGAATTTAATATATCAATTTGCGCGGTTTTTTCTTCCAGTTCTTCATATATTACAGAGACTCTTTTTCCTGTTTCTTCATATTCTTTGAATACCCTGAATAAGTCGCTCAGTTTTTCTTTTGTTCTATTTGTAAAGTTCTCGTTTTCTTTTAGCTTTTCCTTTAATATTTCAAATTCTTCCCTTCTTTTTTGTTCCATTTCGAGTTTCTTTAGCTCTCTTTTCCTGAAAAAATTACCAAACATATATTCCTCGTGTAATTAATTAGTTATTATCAATTTTAATTCATTACCCGCTTGCAGTCAATATCAATAGAGAATATAATTTTATCATGATAAAACTTGCCGCTTTTCTGGGTAATCCAGGACAGGGATATTCACAAAACAGGCATAATGCCGGGCGTATGCTTGCGCAGTCTTTGCCTTTTTATAAATCTCTTTCATGGCAGAAAAAATATAATGGCTTGTATGCCTGCCATAACGGCGTTCACTTTATTATACCGGAAACGTATATGAACCGTTCCGGCGTCTCGGTTCAGGGGGCGGCCTCGTTTTTTAAAATCAATATAGAGGAAATAATCGTTATTCACGATGAACTGGAGTTGCCGCTTGGTACGATTTCCCTTAAATTTTCCGGCGGTCTTGGGGGGCATAACGGGCTTCGTTCAATGAAGGATTGTTTTGGCAATGCGGACTTTTGGCGGCTTAGGGTAGGTATCGGCCGCCCGGCCGTGGGTGAAGTTTATGATTGGGTGTTGTCGGATTTTTCAAAGTTGGAACAGGAGACGCTTTTTCCGGCGTTGGATGCAGGGGCAAATCTCTTAATGCAAACAATGGAAGGAGATCCCGAGCCTTTGCTTAAAGAGTGGGCGAAGAAAAAAATCCAAATCGAAAAAACACCGGAGAGCGAAGAGGGTGTAATTGAATGAAAACAAGCGAAGCTTTTAAGGCATTGTATGACACTGTTGCAAGACTGCGCTCTCCGGACGGCTGTGAATGGGACAGGGAACAAACTCCGTCAACATTAAGGGGCGCATTAATCGAAGAAACATACGAATGTCTTGAAGCAATCGATGAAAAAAATCCTGCGCACATTGAAGAAGAACTTGGAGATTTATTTTTGCTTGCAACAATGATTAGTTATATGCATGAACAGGAAGAAAAATTTTCTGTTGCAGACGTTTTGTTAAAAGTAAACGAAAAGCTTATTCGCCGTCATCCCCATGTGTTCGGCGATGTAAAAGTAAAAGACACGGCGGAAATTCTGAACAACTGGGCTGCGATAAAGATTGAGCAGGAAGGCCGAAAACCCAAAGATTCAATCCTTGACGAAGTCAACTCTGCTCTTCCGCCAACAGATCGCGCGTATGCGCTTCAGAAAAAAGCGGCAAAAGCCGGTTTTGATTGGCCTGACAAAGAAGGCGTAATTGCAAAGATAAATGAAGAACTCGAAGAAGTCCGCTCTGTATACAATGCTGCAGCAGGCGCTGATAATGCCGCGCTGGAAGAAGAACTCGGCGACCTGCTTTTTTCTGTAATCAATCTTTGCCGCTTTTTAAAAGTGGAGCCTTCTGTGGCTCTGCGCCGCACCAACAGCAAATTTGTTAACAGATTCAAGTATGTCGAAAAAAAGATGAAAGAGACCGGCCAGGAAATGAAAAAAGAGAACCTTGACGTAATGGACAAATTCTGGAATGAGGCTAAGTCCCGCTCTTGAAAAAATTATCTTTTTCCTGTATAAATCTAGTATGGCAGTTACTCGCAGTGTGACAAAGAGATTTGGCATTCTTACAGCAGGCGGCGATTGTCCCGGTTTAAACGCCGCTATTCGCGGTGTGTGCCGGGCGGCTCATGATCGGTATGGCATGGAAATTGTTGGTATCGCAAAGGGCTTTCGCGGTCTTATTGACGAAGATACAAGAATGCTGGAACCCAATGATTTTTCCGGTATTTTAACGCGCGGCGGAACCATTCTTGGTTCAAGCAGGGAAAAACCCTTTGGTCATGTCGATAAGGATGAAGACGCCACAGATAAGGTTCTGGCGATTAAAGAGACATATTCCAAACTTAAGCTTGATTGTCTTGTGGTTCTTGGCGGAAACGGGACCAACACAACAGGTTATAGGCTTGCCCGTGAAGGACTTAACATAATAGGTCTTCCAAAAACAATAGATAATGATATTGTCGGTACAGACAGAACATTCGGTTTTCATTCCGCTTTATCCATAGGAACAGAAGCTATCGACAGGCTTCATTCTACCGCACAGAGTCACAGCCGTGTTATTGTTATCGAACTTATGGGTCACAAGGCCGGCTGGCTGGCTTTGTATGCCGGAGTTGCAGGCGGCGGCGATATCATTCTTATTCCGGAGATTCCCTACGATATACGCGAAATTGGCCGTCATCTGGAAAAACGCGCAAAGTCGGGTAAAACTTTTTCTATTGTTGTTGTTGCCGAAGGCGCAATGTCTATAAAAGAATCGGAGATGGACAAAAAAGATCGCAAAAAATATCGAAACGAAATGGGCCCGTCTGTTGCTTATCGCGTTGCTCGGGAAATAAACGAAGAGACAGGCATGGAAACACGAGCGACTGTTTTGGGTTATATGCAGCGCGGCGGTATTCCGAGCGCTTCAGATCGTGTTCTTGCGACAAGCCTTGGCACAGCCGCTGTAGAATTGCTTGCAAAAGGAAACTACGGCCGCATGGTTGCGCTTACAGGTAATGACATCGATTCTGTTGATCTTAGCGTTCCTGAAAGTAAAGTAAAAAATGTACCGCTGGATCATTACATGATAGATACCGCAAAAGCAGTAGGAACTTGTATAGGCGCTGAGTAATCGATTATTTAAGACCTTCTTTTAATCTGAACGATGGACAATTTGCTCCTGTAGCGCGGAACACTTCTGTGGACGGCAGGTTTATGCTTTTAATGGAAAAAATATCGCAGGCACGCGGAAAAGTGGTATCCCATGTCACCCTAAAATGAGCGCATTTAAGACAATTCGGCGGCCGTGCCGGGGGTTTTATATCGGTGTAATAGGAATCAGTCATATGTTTATTAATCAACAATACATAAAAACCAGCCGATAATCTAGCAGAGGTATATACTTTGCAGGTTATCAATGATTTTAGGCATAAATTTAAGACAGATGGGTATTTTAAATTCCGCACAATAGCTGTTTTGCTGGCTGTTTTTTTTGGGTTTTGCGCCTTTTGGATGGGGTTATCCCTGTTTTCTGTCATATTCGGAGCAGGGTTTTTTCTGGCCGGCATTGGAAGGTTTTTTGCCAGGTCTTTTGGGATTCTTTCCATATTTATCCCCGCGTATTTTGGGTATGCTGCTTTTATTCTGGCAGACTCCAAATGGCGGCCGGACAGGATTTTCTTTCTTAGCGGATTGATTTTTCCGTTTTTAACGTTATCTATAGGGTTTGCGTCTGTTCGCTCTGCGGGACCCAGTATGCTTATAGTTTGTATCACCGTGATAGAAGTGCTGCTTTTGCACGTTTTAAAAAATTATCTGTTTTTTAGGGAAAACAGTATATTCCGCCGCCGTGCAAATTTCCTTCCGCCGCCTGCGCCTTCTTATGCCGAGCCTGAAAATGCGGCTGTGCAGGAAAATAACACAAATAACACAAATAATACAATGTGGCAGGCAAAGCCTATCGTAGCTTTTACCGATGAAAGTGATGTCGAAGTATTTGCTGATGTATCGATGAAAAAAGATATGGAAAAAGATGATGAAGTCGAAATATTAACCGAACAAGTGGAAGAAGAATGTGATGATTCCATGAATATAGAAAGCGTTACCCGCGCGCTTGAAGAAGCTGAGGCTGCGGCGGCTGTGCATGCCGAGCAAATCCGTAAGAAGAATACGCAGGTGGGCAGCGCTCGCTATAAAAAATACAGAATTCCTGTTGATATACTAAACGAATACCCGGACGGCGAATATTGGGTTATTGATCAGGCAACAAGAGACGCAGCCATCGCTTTAAAGGAAACACTGGAAGAATTCAAAATACAGGCAGAAGTTACAGGTATTCGCAAAGGCCCTGTTATTACAATGTTCGAGATTCTTCCCGCGCCCGGGGTAAAACTTTCCAAAATTGTCGGTTTGGCGGATAATATTGCCCTGCGTTTGGCCGCTTCTTCCGTGCGTATAGTCGCTCCAATTCCCGGAAAACATGCCGTAGGTATCGAAGTTCCCAATGCAAAACGCAATATAGTTTCTTTTAAGGAAATTATCGAAGGCGAACTGCGAAAAGACGACAAGATGGGTATTCCTGTTGTTATGGGAAAAGATATATCAGGAGAAGCGCAGACAGTAGACCTTGTGCAAATGCCGCATTTATTGATTGCAGGCGCAACAGGATCCGGAAAATCTGTTTGTGTTAATGCAATTATACTTTCGATACTGTATCAGCTTCATCCAAATGAATGCAGACTTATGCTCATCGATCCTAAAATCGTAGAATTAAAATTGTATAATGATATTCCGCATTTATTAACTCCTGTAATTACAGAGTCCAAAAAAGCGTTTCAGGCGCTTCAATATTGTATTTATGAAATGGAACGCCGTTATGCCTGTCTTGATAATATGGGTGTGCGCGACATTCGCAGTTACAATAAACGCATTAAAGAAAAAAATGTTATGCAGGAGCATATGCCCTACATTGTTGTAATTATCGATGAGTTTGCAGATTTAATGTCTACTACAGGAAAAGAACTTGAATCTACGGTTGCTCGTCTTGCCGCGATGAGCCGCGCTGTCGGTATTCACCTTGTGCTTGCGACCCAGCGTCCTTCTATTGATGTTATCACAGGGCTTATTAAAGCGAATATTCCCAGCCGCATAGCATTTATGGTTGCCAGTAAAACCGACAGCCGTATTATTATTGATATGGTTGGCGCGGAAAAACTTTTAGGCAAGGGCGACATGCTCTATTCCGGCGTTGTAGATCCGTTCCCGATTCGTATGCAGGGCGCATTTATTTCCGAAGAAGAAGTAGAAGCCGTAGTTGAGCATGTAAAAACTTTCGGCGAACCCGAGTATATAGACGACGAAATTTTCTTTGAAGACGAAGAAGAAGACATGGGCGCTTCACTTTTTTCTGACGGCGGAGATCCGTTATACGAAAAAGCCCTGGAAATTGTAATGCAGCAGGGCAAAGCAAGCGCCAGCTTTATACAGCGCAGACTTAAAATAGGCTTTAACCGCGCCGCAAGAATCGTAGACGAAATGGAACACCACGGAGTAGTCGGCCCCGCCCACGGCAGCAAACCAAGAGAGTTGTTGAGAGGAATGGGGATAGGAGCTTAGGGGTTATCATATTGCTTTTTCGTTAAATTATGCTATACTCTTAATTAAGAGGAAGAAATGAACTTATCATATACTTATTGGGAAGCAAAAGAAGGCGGATATATAGGCTATCTCAATCAATACCCTGATTATTGGACTCAAGGGGATAGTATTGAAGAATTGGAAAGTATGCTTGCCTCGCTCTACGGCGATATTATACAGTTTGATGATATTCAAAGCGTTGTTCCCGAACATACTGGATTAATTGCTGTAGCGGTATGAAGCGTCTAGATTTAATACGAATAATAGAGAAAAACGGCGCTACATTTGTCAGGCACGGAAGTAATCACGATTGGTATAAAAACAGAGAGACGGGAATAGCTGAAGCCGTTCCTAGACATAGGGAAATTAAAGAACTTCTGGCAAAGAAAATTATTAAAAAACTTTCGTAATGGATTCTTGTTTAAATTAACCGAATTTTCTCGAATGAATACAAAGTAAAATATAAAAAAATTTAACCGCGAACCACAGGTTCGTATACAATTCCAATTAAAAAACATCAAAGCGCGGACAATTAACTCCCGTTTTCTCCTACATCTTTGCGTGAAGCTCTTTTATTTAAATTACATTTTGGTAAAGCGAATCTACTTAATGGTTAATAAATATATTCCTAAAATCTATTTAATATATGCTTCCCTGCTGCAACAGAATTACTATTTAATGTCAGTTCAATTGTATTTCTATTAACTATAACAACTGTTCCAACATCAGAATTATACTTTGTACTATATAAATCAGCAGAAACACTATTTTTCATTTCATATGTTCCATTATCGAAAAATATATTATTTGAAGTAGATAATGACCATCCAGTATTTGTTATATCAACTGTAACAGTAATACCGCCATAACTGCCAACCCAAATTCCAATTACATCAGAATTCAGATCATTGTCACACCCAATTAAAGCTATTGTAAATACTAAAAAAATAAATATTTTTTTTATCATATAAAACTCCTTTGCGGTCTTTCCCACCGTCTTATTTATTTCTTTTCTCCTTAACCAAATACTAATTTTATTAATGTAATTGTTCATTATTAAAATATAAATTTATATATTTTCTTGGACTTTCCTTTTTCTTTATCCACCATTTATTTTCCTTTCTTGAATAATGAATCCAACCACCATTAAAAGGTGATAATTCTATACTTGAAATACTTAGATCCTTAAATAATTCTAATAATGGTTTATTAGTCTTTCTAACACCACTTTCTCCAGGATAGTCTGGCAAAGGCCATGCGGAGACACTAATATTCTTCAAATCTTCTGTTGTTATATGAATATTTTCAATATTCATCATAAAACCTCCAGATACAATTCATTTTGTAAATTACTGTTGTATATTTCTTGCGACATTATATAATTCATAATATTCTTTAGGAGTATATCCCGCTCTTCTAAGTTCAATCTTCAATGCTTTTTTGTAGGCTTCCCTTTCAGAAGCAGTAGCATTTGGGGTAGCTATGTCAATAAGTTTATTTAAATAATAATCATCACTTAATTCACAGCCAAAAATACAAATCGAAAACAAGATAATCAGTAACAAAAGTAGTATCTTCATAAAAAACTCCTTAATAGTCCACCCAAATTCCCCAAAAACACACAATATAGTTCTATAATACACTGTATAGTGTGTTTTAGTCAACCGAAAAAGGTGGTATTAATCACACAATATGGTGGAAAAAGACAATTTTGAGCATGAAAAGGATATAAATGCTCAAATAAAACATATTATCCAGCGTCTACGGGACGAACGGGAAAAACAGCGAATTTCTCAAATAGATTTATCTTTCAAAGCTGGGTTATCTCAGAATTTGGTTAATTATATAGAAACAGGCAAGAGGACGCCAAATTTACATACTATTTTAAGCATTTGCAATGCTCTGGAAATCAACCCTGCTGTGCTGTTTGAATCGCGGGATACAGACCGCCAGCAGGCCAGGGAAACCATTGTACGGCTGGTTTCGCAGTATTTGTAGGGGGGAAGGCCTTGACAATAGTATCACTTTATAGTACCATATATATATGAGCTCCAAGCACAAAAAGACAATGGAATTGATATACAAAAATCCTGTTCAAGCTAGCATTCCGTGGTCGGATATTGAAAAGCTTTTTATTGCATTGGGAGCTAAGGTATCAGAGGGTTCAGGATCGAGAGTTAGGGTTAATCTAAACGGTACTCGCGCTGTTTTTCATCGTCCTCATCCACAAAAGACCACTGATAAAGGGGCAGTGAATTCGGTTCGAAGATTTCTTGAAAATGCGGGGGTAAGATCATGATGGAATATAAGGGTTATTTAGGTACGGTTGAATATGACGCCGAAGCAAAAATATTTCACGGTGATATTATCAATACAAGAGATGTTATTACCTTTCAGGGCACAACCGTTAAGGAAATTGAACGAGCTTTTAAAGATTCTATAGACGATTATATAACTTGGTGTAAAGAAGAAGGTGTAGAGCCGGAAAAGCCTTACTCTGGCAAATTCAATGTCCGATTATCTCCAGAACTTCATAGGCAGGTTGCAATACTCGCAAAAAAAAGAGACTTGTCACTTAATAGTTTTGTCGAAAAAGCCTTAAATAATGAAGTTACATTGCTACGTGAAGCTTTATAGCCATTCTCGTGTCTAACCCCACCCCGCTTTCCCCCCAAAAAGGTGTGTCCAAGGCCTAATTTTCCCTTGAAAAAGGTGTATTTGTAGATAAATCTTGACATAATGTCAAAAAAGTAGTATTTTAGTAGTATGATTACAAAGGTTAAAAAATCTATTTCCTTGTCGAATTCCGTTCTGGAAGATCTTGCTGTGATAAACAATAGCATGAATATTTCTCAATTTGTTGAAGCTGCGCTTATTCATTATATGAATGAGTTAAAAAGGCAAGAACGAGTACAACAGGATATTAGGATACTTAATGCCAACTCTAAACGTTTTAATAAAGAAGCTGAGGAAAACCTTGAATTTCAGGATGTCTTATGAAACGTGGGGAGCTTTATCGCGTCACTTCAGGCGCAATGACAGATACAAAAAAACAAAGGGTATATGTCATTGTTTCAAGGCAAGAGCTTATTGATAATGTATATTCAACTTTAATCTGCGCGCCTGTGTATACCAATTTTGAAGGTCTTAGTACCCAGGTTCCTGTTGGTATAGAAGAAGGATTAAAACATCCAAGTGCCATACGGTGCGACGAGCTTATTAGTATATTAAAAATACGATTAACAGATTATATTGGGATTCTTTCAGAAAAGAAACTTATGGAATTAAAACAGGCTTTATCAATATCTGTAGGTATCGATATTTAGCAGCCTTGCCGATTTTTAATTTTTATTCTACCATATAGGCTATGGCAACCAACATTAAACAATCAATCGATCTTCTGATTAGCAATATCAGGAATTTAATCTCGGTGGACGCGAAAAAGCTGGAATATATTATTGCTGCCCAGATAGCGGGCGGGCATGTGATTCTTGCGGATTCTCATGGGGTGGGAAAAACCTCTCTTGCGCGGGCGTTGGCTGCGTCCATTAAATGGCGGCCTGAGGATCTGGCAGTTGTAGGCGGCGGAAAAGGCAGCAGTGTCAAAATGGAAGGATTTAGCCGTATCCAGTGTACAGTCGATCTTTTGCCGCAGGATATACTCGGGTTTAACCGTTTTATAGGACACTCGGGGGAAATGATTTTTAACAAGGGGCCTGTGTTTGCGCACTTTGTGTTATGTGACGAAATTAATCTGCTTACTCCAAAAACTCAAGGGAGCTTTTTTCAGGTAATGGAAGAGCAGAGTGTTACCATCGAAGGTAAATTGTACCAGTTAAAAGATCCTTTCTTTATTATTGCCACAATGAACCTAAAAGGCGTTCACCTGTTTCCGCTTCCTACGCCTCAGCTTGATCGTTTTATGCTTCGTCTCTCTCTTGGTTATCCTTCTGCAGAAGACGAAACCGAAATTATAAACAGGCATGGAAAAATTGACGCATGGGATAACTTTAAAAGCGTTATAGACAGCGGCGATTTAATTAAATGGAAAAAGATGGTAGACGGTGTGCATATGCACCCGGATGTTACATCTTATCTTGTAAATTGTGTCAGGTTTACAAGAATACATCCTGATATCGAAACGCCTGCAAGTCCAAGGGCAGGTGTGCGTATTTCACGGCTTGCAAAATCGCTGGCTCTCTGCCGCGGTATGGATTATGTTCCTATCGATATTATAAAAGAAATATTTATATATGCGATGGCTCACAGGATAATTACACGAGACCCTTCCATACCGCCGGAAACGCCGTTAACAAATATTTTAAATTCAGTGCCCGTAGAAACAAAGAGAGAATAACGATGACTCGCTTTCGGGTTTTTTTCACGCCTGTTGGCGGCGCTGTTACGGTTATTGCCATTGCGGGTTTGGTACGCGCTCTTATTATCCGTAATTCATACGAAATTGTATTGGCTTGTGCCGCGTTAGTTCTTCTGCTCTTTCTGTGCATTATCGGTATATGGAAAACAAAAAAACTTAAATCTATGACGCCGGGCTGGAAACCGCCTTTTCCGATGACTGCTTCTTCAAAGCTTGCTTTTTCAAACATTGCTTCTTCAAAGCATATTGAACAAACGCAGATTACAGGGCTCGATGGAAATATTCCCATGTTTTTTCGCCTGCATTTTTTTTTTCAGGGAAGATTTTTTCCCTGCGGTTTGCCTGTAAGCAAAAAAAGCGATTCTCCTGTATTAATGGAAACATCTGTTGCGCGCGGACAAACTGCCGCGCAAGTGCCGCTGGATTTTATAATGTCCGGGGTTTTTGAGGGCGACGGGTTTTGTAAGTTATGTGACATCTTCGGATTCTTTTCTTTTTGGTGCGGCGAAACTGTGCATAGAACAATAAAAGTAAGAAGCGCGCCCTGCTTTGGCGAAAAGACTGCAATTAACGCGCAGACAGGAGCGGAAGACCAGCGCAATAAACCTGCTGCCGATATTGAACGTTATTATATGAGGGAATATACGCCGGGGGATCGATTCCGTGACATAAACTGGAAAAGTTCAGAAAAAATCGATACGCTTATAACGCGTATTTCTACAGACAATCAGGAAAAGGTCAGCCGATTGGAAGTGCATTTTCGTAATTACGGCTGCACAAATGCTTCCATGGAAGCTTTATGGCTTTTGGATAGAGCCAAGGCAAGGCTTGTCTTTTTTTTACGAAGTCTTATGGAACAAAACTCTTCATTTATTTTTGATGTTCATACGGCGGGCGGCGCTGGCGGAGGCAGCTATGAAATTCAAAATTTAGATGAGCTTGATTTGTTTTTTGAAGAACTTGCAGGTTTTTCATTTTTACCGCCGCAGAATGAGCCGGATGTTGTATCCGCTGCGGGTGATATGTATGTATTTTCTACGGCGTGCGATTCAGGATTACCGGGCTTTCTTCTAACCAATGGTCAAAAAACCGTTAATTTATTTATTGTTCAGCCTGCAGAAAACAAAAAAGATACGGATGCGGAATTCCTTTCCATTTCTGAATTTGCCGCAAAAGGAAAAGACTCTGCTGTTCGTTTTATCGTTCCCGGAAAAGTAAAGCCGTTGGCAGTACGCACCAACAAAATGGAAGTTTTCCGCGCGGGGATAAAAATATGAAAAAATCTTCTATAGTTTTATTTGGACTGCGGTTATTTTTATATTTTAGCGTTATTGTATTAATATTTATTCACCCCGGTATTTCTGTTACCTTTGATCGCATTGGTATTATTCAATGGTTTTTTGTTATCCCTTTAATGGCTATAACCGCCTTTATTCCTGAGAAAGTAATAAAAGCGAAACACAAACCCATTGTCATTGGTGTTATAGTGTTTGTGCTTGCGTTTTTTGCAGGTCAAATCGGCGTTGAAATATTTTTGCAGCTTTTTATCGCAGGTTTGGTAAGTTATGCTCTTACAAGTGTTTTGTTTTATTATCCGCAATGGGGAAAAATTGCCGCAATAGAACCTTTCTTTTTGGCGTGGGTATGCTTGCGTCTTCTTTTGCTGTCGCGCTCAGGCGAAGATATTGCAGGGCAGAGTGTAACGCTTACGCAATTCATTCTGGTTTGGACTGCTGTGGTTTTTCTGCTTCACAACATTATTATTTACCTTTGTTTGTATCCCGAAAGCCGCGCAAAAGTATGGAAAGAAGGCCTTGTCTTTTTCTTTGGCGCATTTGCCATACTGATTATTTTGCTTGTAGTTTTACCGCCTGATTTTGTTCGAAACAGAATTATCGAAAATCTTGTTACAGATCGCATACCGGAAAGGATTCGGCCATCCGATTCAGAGCGCGGCCTTCCGCAAAGAGGGAACGGCCGCAGAACTCTTCCGCGCGGTGAAGGCAGGGACGGAGAGCTGCGAGGTATTCCCGAACATGAATGGCAGGGGAGAGGCGGAAGTTCTGCAGAGAATCGGCAATACATGATAAAAGTTGTTGCGTCTGACAGAGAGCCAATATACATGGGCGAACATTTCCGCGGACAGCTTGATCCTATAGATGGGTTTACCTTAAGTTCGCAAGAGCCGCTGAACGAACTGTCTCAACAAAGATTTTTTGTTACATGGCGCGGTAATGAAAATGAATTTGATCTTGGCAGAAGCCGGCAGGAAGTTTTTTCTCTTTCTACCTTGCGCCGAAAATATTTTCCATACCGTCCTTTCGTTATAGACCCTACGATACTAAGCGAGAACTCGGGGCCTCTTCGTTACATTCATCAGGTTGTATCGAATACACATCTTGGCGATCCGCTCATGCTGGTTAATACTCCAACGCGTTTTTTCAGCGATTGGGAAAAAGACGAGCTGGCGCATTATCTGGAAATACCCCTGGAAGACAGCGACAGGGATTTTTTTATATCCTTTTTAAACAATACTCTTGAAATGTGGCGGATTAACAAAGGTTCCATTATTAAAAGCGATCGCTATCTTGAAGAAATCTTTTTGGATTACGAAGAAGAACGCAGCAATGAATATATAGAAACAATTATCGCATTGCTTACGGGCTTTTCTTTGTATCAATATAATTTGAACCCCGAAGATGATTACGCGATTGATTCATTAAAACATTTTCTTGCTAATTCCAAAGAAGGCGATTGTGTCGAGTTTTCCAACAGCCTTGCTCTGCTTGGACGGCTTGCGGGTATTCCTTCCCGTGTTGTAACGGGTTACATTGCGGCAGAACAACTGCAAACTCCCGCGCACCTTCGCGGGCTTTCCGTCCTTAGAAACTCAATACCTGCCCTTAGGGAATTCCCTTTTGATAACTTATTCATGGTAACAAATCTGCATTCCCATTCATGGACGCAATTTTTCATTCCCGACTACGGCTGGCTTGATTTTGAAGCCACTGCTTTTTCTTTGCCGCCCGACAGCATGGGCGATTTTAACAATTGGGATGTAGTTATTCCCATTATCGACCAGCAAAAAACTTTTTCCAATGTAAGAAAGTTTCCATGGCAGGCTGTGGGCAGAGCGGTAATAACATTGGCAATTTTTGCGCTTGTCTGCGCGTACGTTCTTCGTTATGGCCACGAGCTGATTTTATACATAGGCACACAAGGAAACAACAGCAGCCGAACCCGCTCACGTTCCCTGTACCTGCTACTCCTTGCGCGCCTTGCTGCAGACGGCCAGCCAATAAAACCTGCGTCAAAAACCGCGCATGAATATTCGGAATTATTTGCGGAGAGCCTCTCGCGGAGACGCAGAGGCGCAGAGGTTAATAAAGAAATAGATTTTTATTTCAGAACTTTTGCTGATATCTATAGTGAGATTCGTTGGCGGCAGTTTGCAGATATTGATGAAGAAAAAGAGAAATTTAAATTGTTAATACAGGAATATAATGAAATTCTTGATTCTACATTAAAACATGGATTACATCATAGAATTAAACGTATATTAAGTTTAAGGGGGTTAGCTTACCTATGATAATCTCCGCGCTCTCTGCGTCTCTGCGTCTCCGCGAGAAAAAAAACAGATTAATTCTTATTCTTCTTCTCTTTTTTGTACTTAGTGCCTGTTCGCGGAACACAGACTGGGTGCAATTCCGCGGCGAAGGCGGCCGCGGCGTGAGTTATTCGCGAATAACGCCGCCGCTTGGAATACGCTGGCAAATCAAGCTTCAGTCAGGCGACGAAAAAATTAGATCCCTTAATCCGCCTGTAGTCATGGGAGACACGATCTACTTTGGCTCCGACGACGGTAACTTTTATGCGCTGGATGTGGAAAGCGGTTATATGCGCTGGGTATTTAAAAGCGGCGCAGAAATAAATTCTATTCCTTATGCAGACAAGGATCAGGTTTACTTTGGCTGTAAAGACGGAAAACTATACGCGCTGTCTCGTGAAACAGGGCAGGAAGTGTGGACTTTTCAAACCAGAAGCCAGATAAATTCCCAGGTTCAAGGGTACGGAGATTACATTATCTTTGTAGGAGATGCAGACGCCATTTATTTTCTTTCACCAGACGGTACCGAGCAGTACAGAATTAATAATCCCGGTTGGTTAAATTATACTTTTTTGGTAGCGGATAATATTATGTATTTTGGTACAGGTCCGCGGGTGCAGCTTATCGGTCCATTTGACATAATTAAAAGAGAATTTTTGTGGTATCTGGATTACTACGATATGGAAGCTACATGGTATTCTTTTTCCGCAGTTCGCGGCGATTTATTATACATGGGAACAGCAGACCCTTACGGCGGAACGCTTCTTGGATATCATGCTTACAATCGGCATACAGGCGAATTGATTTGGCGTCAATATAAAACAGGAATTTTTTCTGACATGGATTTTTTTGCTGAATGGGAATATTTCTGGCGGAATGTTGATATATTGGATTTTATGGCTCCCACAGTGTGGAGAAATATGGTCATTTTTACAGGCGGAGATTCAACAGCCCGCGCGTTTGACGCAGATACAGGTGAATTACGATGGGAAAAGGTTTTTGATATACCCGTTAGCTCTCCTCCAACAATAGCGGACGGACGCGTTTACTTTGGCCTTCTTGGAGACGAAACCAATCCGTCGCAGCTAATGTGCCTTTCCGCCAGAGACGGCAGTATTTTATGGCAGATGGAAACCGAAGGGGCAATCCTAAGCGCTCCTGTAATAGCCGGAAAAAGAGTGATTTTCGGCACTGATAAAAGTGTTTTTTACGTTCTGGAACAGGTTTTTTAACGATTAAATGCCAAAATCAACCTTGACACATTATAAATAGCTGGGGTAAAATATTATCAGCGGGATGTAATATTTCCGTTAAAAATAATATGTAAGGAGAATTTTTTTATGAAAAAAATTGGAGTAATTATTGCGATTATCGCAGTTATTGCAGTTGTAGCTCTTGCTGGTTGTGTAAGCGGACCAAAAGGCGAACAGCTTGATCAATTAACTCTTGATCTTTCTTTGCTTCCGGCAACAAGGAATGCAGCGCCTTTAACAAGACAATGGGCGGATTTTATTATCGATCTTACACCCATTCTTCCGGAAAATGTTGATTGGGGATTTTTTACCAGAATGATCGTAAAAGTTAATTATTATGATGTAAACGGCAGAATGATCGAACATGATAATGATCTTGCCATGTTAACATTGGTTTATGATCTTTCCAAGCTTGAAGTGCCGGATTTTGGCCGAGGCGCAGATCCCGGAGTTAATATCGGTAATGCAGCGCAGAAACAATTTAACCTTATGGGACAGTGGTCGAATGTTCACACCAGAGGATGTATGGTTATGTTAACAAAAGCGCCGGGCGCTCTTGTTCTGCAGAACTCAAACCCAAGAGTAGCGTTCCTTGAAATTGTAGAAATTACTTTCTACAACGAAGACCTTGTTTCATTTGAAGATGACATTTAATCTTTAAAAGGAAATAAAAAAAAGACCTGCGTTTGCAGGTCTTTTTTTTTGCTATCCGTAAAACGGTTTAAGCGTTAGCGCGGCCACAATGAAGATCTTTCGTTGAATACTTCACGTCCGCCGGAGTTGAGCCAGTCTGCCATACCATCATCCCAAACACGGTCAAAGTCCTGCGGTCTTGCCCTGATTGCCTGGGCGAGAAGCTGGTCTGCTTTGTCCGCCAATGTCTGGCCGTACTGGTTTACAGTTGTCGTAGCCTGCCGAACTGCTGCGGCGCGGGCATTGCGTGTAGAAATTTCATAAGCGTTTACGATATCTTCGGCAGGTGTGTTGCCGTAAGCAAGAGCCAATACTCTGGCATTAAGTTCCATGCTGCCCATTTCAATACCATTCATCGGCATTGTTATGTCGATGTTGTGAGGTGAGTTCTGGAACCAGGGATCTCCGGCAGGTGCGCCAAGCGCTCTTGGAATGCCGTTTACCATTTCGTGGTTAACTCCTTCGTGACCGATTTGCAGGAACTGATAATTTTCAGGTTTTGCAAGCCAGTTAAGATACCTAAGCGCAGCAACATGATTCTGGGAGAAAACAGGAATAAAGATTTGGAGTCCTACTTTGTCCATCATGTCTTTGCGTGTAACGCCGTCAGAGCTTGTAATACAGTCTACAGGAACAAAGTTTGCATTAGGTACATTTCTGCGAAGATCTGTAAGTATGTTGATGTCGGTTCTGTAGGGGAAATCCCAGTTTTGGGAGAAAGCGCCTACTACGCCGGATTTGATCAGGTTATAGAAATCGTCTGCTGTTGTCATGAGCGGGAAGTCGCGGTAAACGAGTCCTTCATTGTACCACTGGTTAACCATACGTACGCCTTCTTTGTAACCGGGCATATAGATATTGCGATCTGCAATATTATGCACCCAGCGATCTCTGTCGCTGATGTCGGCGTTAATGGACGGCTGAATAATGCTTGCAAGACCCCAGCGTGCATCGCTGTTTACAGCAAACGGTACAATTCTGCCTCTGGTAACTCTGCCGGGATCCTGATCGCGGAAAGCAACAAGCGCTTCATAGAATTCCTGTGTGTTTCTGGGAACACCAAGACCAAGAGTATCAAGCCAGTCTTTGCGGATAAATACGTTACGCTGAGCCAATGCTACACGATAACTTGGAATGGAATAGATGTGACCAGTCTGAGGATCTGCGTTGCGGTAAATAAAATCTTTACCAGGGAACGCAGGATCATCGCCCAGCAGTTTTTTGAGATCCGGCAGATATCTGTCGATATAAGGAGCCAGATTTAAAATACCGCCTTGATCCCTGAAGTTTGCGATCATGTCACCTGAATAGGTGTAGCATAGATCCGGAGCGCTGGCAGTTGCCATCAAGTTTGCCATGTCCTGGCCTTCCGACCAGCGTCCTACAGGCAAGAAGGTAACATCGATGTTAAGATCCTGTTTTACCTTTTCTTTGATCCAGTTGGTCCATGCATTGTCATGGGCTACGGATCTTCCGCCGTCTGTACCGCGATCGAAGATCTGTACTGTAAGTTCTGCGGGTTCACCCTTACAGCCGGTAGTTACAAAAGCCATGGCTAACATTAAAATAACCAAAGCAAGCAACATTTTTTTCATAGTAATCCTCCTAAAAATTATATAGAAAAAACTTAAAACTTTCGTTTTTTGTTTTTTTCTTACACACGTTTATTCTAACCTTTTACAGCGCCTATTGTAACACCTGCAATAAAGTAACGCTGAAGCCAGGGATACACAACAAGAATCGGTACTGTAGCAAACATAATGGCGGCGGCTTTAATTGCATCAGATGCCCGCGGCACAGAACCCGCAACCATTTCTACTGTGGAAATATCTATGGCAGTCATGTTATTAATAAGCTGCCATAGTTTTAGCTGAATGGGAACCCATTGCGAAGCAGCGGCGTTTATGTAAAGAAGAGCGTCTCCAAAACCATTCCAGCGGCCTACAGCATAAAAAAGAGCCAGTGTCGCCAGAACCGGCGCAGACAGCGGAATGTAAATTCTTGCCAATACTGTAAATGGATTTGCTCCGTCTATTTCTGCAGATTCGCGCAAGCTGTCAGGGATTCCAAAGAAAAAGCTGCGAAGAATAATCATATTAAATACAGAAAGGCAGTTTGGAATAATTAATACCAGCGGATTATTCAAAAGCCCAAGGCTCTTCATCAATATAAAGTTTGGAATTGTTCCGGCGCTGAAATACATCGTAAAAATTATCAATGTATTTATAAAGAATTTTCCCTTTAGCCAGCTGTATGTTAATGGATATGCGCACAAGACCGTCATGGTTAATGAAATTATTGTGCACATGACAGTTAATATTGCAGTCCACCACATGGAACGGGTAAATGAAGGATCCATAAAAACATATTTGTAGGATTCCATTGTTATTCCGGTATGAAAAGTATTTGCTTCTTGATTATGTACAACAGGTGTAAATGATACTTTGCCGCTAATTACAGATTGAGAACTGCTAAGAGACTGCGCCAAAAGGTTAATCATCGGCAGGATACATATTGTTATTACAAGAATACAAATAAGTACGACTACAAGGTCGCCTGGTTTTACCTGTCGTTTAAATAACGATCTTATTGACATACTCGACATACTCAACATACAGCCCCCTACCAAATACCGCGCTCGCCGAATCTCTTTGCAAGAGTATTGGCGCCGACAAGGAATATAACGCAGATAACCGATTGGAAAAGACCAATCGCGGCAGTTAACGAGTATTGATAAGACCTTATACCAACACGATAAACAAGAGTTGAAAGTACGTCTGCTACTTCTATTACGATATCGTTCCTCATTGTCCAGGGACGATCCAGCTCGATTCCAAGAATCCTTCCAATGTTCATTATTAACAATATGACGATAGTTGCCCTGATTCCGGGCAGGGTAATGTGCCAAAGTTTTTGCCAGCGTCCTGCGCCGTCTACTTCTGCAGCTTCGTACAGCTCAGGGTTAATTCCCGTGATTGCCGCCAGATAAATAATTGTTCCCCAGCCCATTTCTTTCCATACGCCGAAAGTTATATAGGTAGCCACCCATTTGCCTTTATCCATAAGAAAATCGATAGGTCCAATTGCAGTATCCGGATTACCGGAAATTTTTTGCAGCGTTGGAGTTAATGTTTCTACAAGAAAAATATTGACAATACCGTTGGTAGTTCCCAAAAGTCTTGTAGCAATACTAGACACAATTATCCATGATAAAAAGTGCGGCAGATAAATAATAGTCTGCGTTAATTTTTTAAACTTTTTAAATATTAATTCATTTAAAATAAGAGCAAGAATGATGGGAGCGGGGAAACCAAATAATAAATCCAGGAAGTTTAACCAAAGAGTGTTTCTAAAAGCAAGCCAAAAATCCCGCGAAGCAAAAGCCGTTCTAAACCAGTCAAAACCTACCCAGTGGCTGCAGCCCGTTACATGCCCTGATTCCGGGCAAGGATTGGGGTTTGTTGACCATACTCCCTGAAAAATATTGTAATTTTTAAAGGCCATTACAATATTTGTCATTGGAAGATATCTAAAAATAATGAAAAAAGCCATTGGAAGCAGCAGCATGAGATAAAGCATCCATGAGCGCTTGAAATAAATATATCGATCTGTTTTTGGTAATTTTATGATTTCTGGTGCGATTTTCCCTTCTTTTTCTACCATCTAGTTATCCTAATTGTATCAGGATATATAATAAAAGGGCTCTTGTCAAGGTTTAAAAATTATGGTGTTGTATTACACAGGGGGACGTTTATGGAAAGGTTAGATTTTCCCAAAGATTTTTTATGGGGAGCCGCTACAGCCAGTTATCAGGTTGAGGGGGCGGCATTTGAAGGCGGCAGAGGCGAATGTATTTGGGATACCTTTTCCCGTAAACCGGGAGCGGTCTATGCAGGCGAAAACGGAAATGTCGCCTGCGATCAATATCATCGCTATCCTGAAGACATTGCGTTAATGGCGGAGTTGGGTTTAAAAAGCTACCGTTTTTCCATCGCGTGGCCCAGAATTATTCCCGAGGGACGAGGCAAAGTAAACCCGGAAGGAATCGCTTATTACCGCAGGCTTTGCGAAGAATTGCATAAACATGGTATACAAGCATGCGCTACCCTTTATCATTGGGATCTTCCTCAATCTCTGGAAGATGAAGGCGGCTGGCCAAACCGTTCTATTGTCGGCGCTTTTGAAGAATATGTAAAAGTATGTTTTAGGGAGTTAGGTGATCTTGTTGATATGTGGATCACCATAAACGAACCTTTTTGTATCGCTTATTTGGGATACCTTTACGGCGTGCATGCGCCCGGGCATAAAGATCGTAAAAAAGCTTTTGCCGCAGCGCACCATGTTAATATGGCGCACGGAGCCGCTGTTAAAGAGTATAGAAAGACAGGATTAAAAGCGCCGATTGGAATTACCTGGAACCCCGGCACACCAAGGCCGGCTACAGTAAACCCCGCAGATAAAGAAGCTGCCAATCTTGCCAGAGCTTTTAGTACAGAAATATTTATTTTTCCATGCCTTGGCAAAGGGTATCCGGAATTACTTTTAAAGAATTTCCCGAATGAAATTCCGATTGAATCAGGCGATCTTGAAGCAATTGCGCAGCCAATTGAATTCCTTGGCGTAAATTTCTACGAAGAGTCTTCTGTAATTGCCGACGAAAAAGCGGAACAAAAATTTTCGTTTAGGCCTTCCTGGCAGGATACTACAGGCATGGGCTGGCCGATAACACCGGGCGGTCTTGAACGGCAGCTTTTATGGATAGCGGAAATTTCCAAAGGCGCATTCGGAAAGGCCGAGCTTCCGATTTATATTACCGAGAACGGCTGCGCATATGAAGACATAGTAACGCCGAAAGGCAGAATTCATGACAGGGACAGAATTAAATATCTTCAGAAGCATTTAGCAGCATGCGCGAATGTTATAAAAAAGGGCGTTCCGTTAAAAGGATATTATGTATGGTCATTGCTGGATAACTTTGAATGGGCTTATGGATACACACAGCGTTTTGGCATTATACATATCGATTTTAAGACAATGAAACGCACCCCAAAAGACAGCGCTTACTTTCTGCGTGATACTATTGCAGGTTTTGGGGAATGGTAAAATCTGTCTGACACATTAATTTCTACTTTTACCAAACTCAAAGGGAATCCGCGCGCGTGCGTGTATACGGAACCCCTTTGGGGACTCTCCATGAATTTGTGCATGCCGTATATCTCTGTTTATATGCTTGCGCTTGGATTAAGCGACACTCGAATTGGTTTTCTTGTAACGGTTAATACGTTAATGCAGATGGTGTTTTCTTTTCTTTCGGGCCCTGTTACAGATAAAATGGGCAGAAGAAGAGCGACAGCTTTTTTTGATGTGATTGCCTGGTGCATTCCCGCTCTTATCTGGTGGCGCGCAGAAGGCTTTTGGTTTTTTCTTGCTGCGGCAATTCTTAACGGTTCCAATGGAATAACCACCAATTCATGGCACTGCCTTGTTGTTGAAGATGCGGAAAAAAAACAGATAACAAGAATCTATTCGCTTATAATGGCATTCGGGCAGCTGTCCGGTATTTTTGCTCCTATTTCTTCCGTGTTAATTTCCAGGCTGACCCTTGTTCCTGCCATAAGAATACTTTTTATTAACGCATTTATATTGATGTCGATAAAAGTCATTATTTTGTATCTTGCTTCCAAAGAAACCGGCACGGGTAAAATACGCATGGAAGAAACCAAAGGCAAAAATATTTTTCAGCTTGCCGGCGGTTACGGCGATGTCATAAAAATAATACTTAAATCCCGCGGTACGATATTCGCGATTGTGATTGCGGCGCTTGGCTGGATTGTAGGAACGCTCAATAATACTTTTTGGCAAATTATTGTAAATAAAAAACTTTTGGTTCCTGAGGCCGAGCTTCCTCTTTTTAATGTATTTAGATCTGTTTTATCGATTATATTTTTGTTTTTTATTCTGCCAAGATTTCTAAAGGGACTTTTAAAAGTTCCGCTGATCCTTGCGTTTTCATCTTATTTTATCGGACAACTTCTGCTGATATTGATACCTGTAGAAGGAATGTTTAAATACCCTCTTATTCTTGTATCGCTTATGTTTGACGGTTTTGGCTTTGCCGCTCTTTTAATGCTCTGCGAATCCATAATAGCGATTTACGTTGATCCCAACGAACGCGCAAGGATAATGGCGCTAAGATATATGTTCATCATGCTGGTTACAGCGCCCTTTGGATGGATAGGCGGAATCCTTTCCGATATTTCCAGAAACCTGCCGTTTGTATTGAACATGACAATCCTTGCAGTTGGCATTATAGTAACGCTGACTTATTACCGCAAAGAGAATGATCATTCTGCAGAACATGAATGATTAAGGCAAAGCGCCTACAAACTTGTAATATGCAGGTTTTGTCATGCCGTGTCGATCAAATAGTAAAGGCCGTCCTACAGATCTCCAGCTAGTGTCGTCAGTAATGCCCCATAATGATACACGTTCGATAATATCGGCGTTGGCAATGTACAATTTCATATAGTCTCCGTAAAGGTTAGCCTGAGTTATAAGAGCAGAATCTTTTGGAGCCGATGAATTTTGATCTTTGCCAGCCCCCTGTCCTCCGGCTGTGCTGAAAGCGCTGTATGAGGGAAAAGCAATTACATCAAGTTCGCTGACAGATAATCTGATTTTTCTTGAAGAGCCTGTAAAAGTCATGTTTCTAAATTTAGTTATTGTAGTTCTTATACTATTTGCAGAAACTCCCAGGTTATGATGTTCCTGCATACCGATTCCTTCGATAAGGAGTCTGCCTTCGTTCTCTTGCCCGGTGCGTTCACCATCCGGTTTTTGGGCATCAGGTAAAGCCAGATAACGATTATTTACATCCACTACCATATCACGAATTAAATTCGCCCTGCCTGAATTATCGGTATTGTAATCGTTGTAGTATAAAATTGCGTCTGGGTCTGCAAGACGGGCTGCCAAAAATCCTTCATATACAAAATCTTCTCTTATGGCTGCAAACTAGGGATTTGCAGTTCGCATTGCGGTTCTCCAGTTTGTGTTGTTGGTTCCATCAGGGAAAATTTCGTTAAGTACATCCCATGTGTGAATTTTCCCTGCAAAATGAGATACTACTTCGGTAATGTATTCACGCATTATGTTAAGTGCGATTTCCTTAGTCATACCGGATACTACAGTTCCATTACTGCTGGCAATTTGAGATGACATCCATCCTGCGTTCTGACTATGCCAAAGCAAGGTATGTCCAATAACTGCCATACCTGCATTGTTGGCTGCATGGACAAAGTTATCTGCAATTGTTTGATTTCCGGTATTCCATGTAAAAGCACCAGTTGTAGTATTTCTGCCAGTTACAAGATAACTGGGTTTCATGTTGTTTTCTGCAGTAACGGCGTTAAAGTGGCGGGTAAGCCTTAGGTTGTTAAATGTTGCGCCTGCACCCGATCCGGTTATTTCACTAGGCCCTCTAAAAATATTTCCTATCAGAAAATAATCTTCAAATTGCTCATGCAGCGGCACTAAGTTTAAACTCAATATATCTTCTTTGTCAAATACTTCCGGATCCGGACATCCGACAAAAACCAGAGTAATTAAAAGTAAAATGAGCAGTTGTTTTATCTTCATTATCTATCTCCTGTTGTTAATTTAACGCTCCGACAAACCCGTAGTAAGCAGGCTTGGCTCTGCCGGCGTGATCAAACAAGAGAGGTAATCCTCTGGATCTCCAGCTTACATTGTCGGTAATGCCCCATAATGAAACACGTTCTATGATATCTGAGTTGGCAATGTACAATCTCATATAAGCTCTAAACAGATCTGCCTGGGTTGTGAGTTGTGTGTTTGTTACTGGTGACTCTGTATGCCGATTGGGTCCAGTATCGCCAAGGTGGCTGTATTGTGCAACAGCAATTAAATCAAGCTCGCTGACAGATAATCTAATCTTTCTTGATGAACCGGCAAAACTCATTGCTCTAAATAAATCTATGGTAGCTTTAATCCTTGTGTCTGCTATACCTAAATTATGATGTTCTTGCATTCCGATACCTTCTATGAGAAGTCTATCTGCGGGTTCTCCAGAGGGCTTTACAGAAGCGGATTGGGCTAAATAATAATTATTTATTTCCACTACCATGTCATGAATTAAACGCGCTCTGTTTGGGTTATCGGTGTTATAGTCGTTGTAATAGAGAATAGCATTTGGATCTGCATGACGGGCAGCTAAAAACCCTTCGTATACAAAATCTGACCCTATGGCAATGTACCACGGATTTCTATCCTGTCCTTCTCCGCTTCTTCCGTTGCGCATTGCATCTTTCCAGTTTATTGTAACCATGTTTTCACCAGTAATACCATCCGGGAAAATTTCATTTAAAACATCCCAAGTGTGAATCTGTCCCTTATAACGACCTGCTATTGCATTAATATATTGTCGCATAATTGTAAGGGCTTGCTCTTTTGTTATTCTGGCAACTCCGGGACCAGGGTTAGTGCCGAAACCAGCTGGGTTGTTATTATTTCCTTTAGTAGCAACTTGATCCCACACCCATTGCGGATTTTGACTGTGCCAGAGCAGTGTATGACCGATAACTTTCATGCCTGCATTGTTGGCTGCATAAACAAAGTTATCTGCAATTGTTTGATTTCCCGTATTCCATGTAAAAACACCAGTTGTAGTATTTCGACCAGTTATAAGGTAACTGGGTTTCATGTTGTTTTCTGCGGTAATTGCATTAAAGTGGCGGGTAAGTCGCGCGTCACCTATTGTTGCGCTTGATCCTGTTCCGCTTATTTCAACAGGAGTGCCAGTTCCTCTGTATATATTCCCAATTAAAAAGTGTTGTGCAAAATGATCTTTTAAAGATGGAAGGTTTGAAATATTTATAAGCGCTTCCGTTGTAGCTGTCACTGTTATTGTATGATTTGGAATGCCTTCCGCGCTTGCTGTAATTGTTGTGGTTCCTGTTCCAAAACCCGAAACAAATGTACTGGCACCGTTAGTGTTAATACCTTTCGCTTCCGCAATCCCGTTGGTAGTTCCAATGTCTACTAAAGAGGCGTTGCTGGATGCCCAAGTTACTGTTTTGCCGGTAAATTCGGCAGGAAGTAAATCATTAAGATCACGTCTGTCTCCAATCGTAAGGAATACAACTCCTTCTCGAATTACTCCGCCGTCTGTTGGCCCCGTTACAACACCAGTATCTTCTACGATTGTTACTGTAAAATCGGCAAGGTATGCAGTGATGTTACCAAGTTGTTGAGATGATAGATATAAAGTTCCGCCTGTTGGCAATGAAAGTTTTCTGCTGCCGTTAACCGTAACCCATTGACCCGTAGCAATATTTGTGTTGAAGCTGCCGGCTATTTCTGGATAGCCAGATGTGTTTACTTGCCAAACTGCTTTAGCAGGAGTATTAATCCATACTTGTCCAGATATGGTTATTGTTACATCTCTTGTATATGATCCTAAGTTTCTTGTAAGCACAGCCCATCCGTATTCATTACCAGTTGGACTAACTTTAAGCACATTGGTTTTTCCATTCCAATTTGCATATTCAATTGCAGTTGTCGCCGCTGGTACTGATAATCCTCTCCAACTTGTGACAGGTGTTCCATCTGAATCATTTTGCTCAGGAGGGCAGCCGAGAAAAACGAAAACCAATAGTAATAGGGGGAGTAGTTGTTTAATATTCTTCATTATTCATTGTAAAGGCACTTTCTTAATATTGTCAAGTTTATTCGGCGTACATAAAAACAACACGGATTTCCGTATCAATTTAATGCGAAAATCCGTGTTTTGTGTACCAAATTAAGCCGCGTTGATTTGTATCGTTCTTTTTTGCGCTTCCGGGCGTTTATTTATTTCCAGATGGAGTACGCCATTTTTAAAGCTTGCATTTACAGCTTCGGGATTTGCGTTTTCCGGCAGCTTAAAAGAGCGGGAAAAGGCGTTTTTTCTGCGTTCCCTAAGAATGTAAGCGGTTTTTTGCCCTGCGCTCTGATTTTCGTCGCTTTTCTTTTCATCTTGTCTGGAAGCGATGGTAAGATTTGAGCCATCAACATGAATATCGATGTTTTTCTCATCGAAACCGGGCAAATCCATGGCAAGAACATAGGCATTCTCGTTTTCCTGAATGTCTACTGCGGGCGCTGAAATTGTGTCTCCAAAAAATGACTCAAAGTAACGCTCCAAATTGTTAAATGGGTATAAGCTTAGAGTTGTCATCTCGTCTCCTTGTTCAACAGGATACAGAACTGCGTTCCTTGCGGATATTATGATTCAACGAACCATTCCCTTTCGGGTTATTCCGCTTGTTCCTATTGACATTGATAAAGAAGCAAAAACCGTGCCAAGCACCCAGAATATTCCCTGTTTATTCAAAAATGTATACCTAAAAACCGATTTGTGCCTGCAAAACACGCCGCTTGCCTGCAAAACTTTTGGAAGAATCCGCCTATGAGCCCTGGTCTTTGCTTCGCAAAGCCCTTCAGGTCTCTACGGCGGAGAATTCCAAAGATAGTTTTGCCAACTCGCAGCTTGTCCCGCAGGCACAACAGGTGATTCAGTATATATCTGTGTAATAATGACACAGTTGGAAAAAAAATGATAAATTTTGTATCAATTTGATACAGAATTAGAGAACGGTATATTATACATCCATTTTTTTCCTGCTTTTTGTGCGTTAATTAATCTTTGTTCTTTCATACGTTCCAGAAGTTTATACGCGCCGTTTACACTAATGTTAAGCAGCTTTGCGGTATCTTCTTTTGTAAAACTGCTGTTTGTGAAAGAGGTTAGAATTCTTTGTTCATTACTGCCATAAGCGACGCTCTTTTCTTTTACGATTATGGGCTCATAATTCCTGTTTGGCAAACATAATAAAAATCCGCCGTCAATAACAGGGATTTTTGGTTTTACAGGATAATTCTCATAAACGCTGAAAATTCTGGGTATTCCCGTGCCAAACGCTTCGATGATGTTTAAGCGATAAAAAACTTGCGCCAATTTTTCGTTTCGTGTAACGGAAACACCGGCAAGCATTAAATCGTGAGTTACACCGGGCATTACACCGCCTAAAGACATGAATTCCAGCCTGTTATCAAACATACTGATAAGAATACTGCCTTCTATGTAATAATCTCTGTGGATTAAAGCATTTATATACGCTTCTCGCAGAGTGATTTCCAGGTAATCGGGATTGTCAATTCTATATGCTCCTTCAAATTGTCCATGTGTTCGGTTATAAACATGCAGGTAAGCGAGTACATCATCAATCTGTTTAAAAATTGAACCTGTGAATTCCTTGCGATCTTTAAACGTTTCCTTGTTTAATCCTTCAAAGATTGCTGCCTTTGTTGAATATGGGTTTTGATCGGAGAGAATCAAAGCAAGATTGGTATAGCGGCCATCATGGCTTACAAGACCGAGAGATTGTTTCTGCTGTTGACCAAATTTAATATCTTTTTCGGTAAAAGTTTTATCGGTATATTCAAAAGTCAGATTTTGTTCTATTGATAATTCGTTAATGAATTTGCCTTCTACCATAGGAGACCTCCTCTTCTTGTTATTCTTACATTATATCTCCCTTCTCTCCCTATGTCAAGGGAGACTTGGGGAGAGAAGGGAGAATTGGGAGAGTTAGGAGACTTGGGGAAGGATTATGGAGAAAAGCTTATTACATTGTTTAGGATTGCAAATCTTCGTGTTTTTTTAATGATTCGATTAGCGAGAGCGCGATTTTTTGGTAATCGGGATTTAGTTTTTCCATAGTTCGAGCCATATGACGAATTTCCGGCGAAAAATGTATTGAAGTTTTATTTTCTGATGTATCATGACCAGTTATTAGATATTCAACCGACACCCCTAAAACCTTGGCAATACGTACAGCAACATCCGCAGCAGGCATTCTTCCTCGAACACTCAGGTAATTGTCGATAGTGTGCTTTTTTAAACCTGTTTGGGCAGCCAATTCTTTAACAAGCATTCCTGAATATGACAATTCAGCCTTCAAATTCTCCCTAAATCCCATATTTTACATATTAGGCTAAAAAGCACATTAATATATTGACATTTTGCTTATAATACAACTATAATATCACATTATGCTTTTCAGCCTAATACGGGGGTGTAAAACCCTTCTCGGACTGGAAAAACATCAAAGGGTTTATTGCTTCATTGCTTTGAGGGTTTTTCTGGTTTGATGGATCTATAAAATAAATAATCCGAAATGATTTAAAACTAAAAAAGGAGAATTTTATGAATAAGCTGGCGTCTGGAAGAGGTTTTTGGTTAACATTATTGTTGTCAATAGTTACCTTTGGTATCTATTATTGGTATTTAATTTATGCATTCGCAAGAGAAACGAATATTGCCTGTAAAGAGGATAATAAGAAAACTACAGGACTTCTTTTATTTATTCTATTATCTCTTGTCACATTCGGTATTTATGCTATCGTTTGGTTTTGCATGTGGATAAATCGCTGTAATGAATATTTAAGAAAAAATAGCAAACCTGAAGGACTTCAGGTTTCAACTTACATCTTAACTCTTTTCCTTTTGGGCTATCTTACTCTTGGTATTATGTACTTGGTTGTTTTTTGTAAAATACTATATTTACAAAATGCTGTAAACCGTACCTATAATGAGCTAAATAATTTATAGAGGTTATTATTTTAAAATGGTTATAATAAAATATCAAAATTTTTATTAATAATCTAGAATTTCTCTCTTTTAGGAAAGGCAGAGGTGACTGGTCGGAAAAACATTTCTGACGTTCTCCGCTGTAGAGACTTAGGGATTTGTGAAGCATCATACCTTTGGTATGCGACCAAGGCTCGGAAGCGGGCTCTTCGCCAGAGTTTTTCTGGACAGACGCTGCCGCCTTTCCTGTACGGAGAGCTATATTAAGTATATGTGTACAAATTTAATTTCCACAAACCACTTTACAACAGTATAGGTACCATGCTATAATTACCATATCTTAAAGCAAAAGGATTGGTAGCCAAAATATGCGTACTATTAATGTTGACTCAAAAATAGTTGAAGTTCGTAAAATGAAAGTTTTATTGGATTACGATGTCGCTTCTCTCTACGGAGTGCAAACGAAAGAAATTAACCAAGCGGTAAAAAATAATCCAGATAAGTTTCGCAAGGGGTATATTATCTCCTTGAATGGTAAAGAGATAAAAGATTTGCGGTCAAAAATTTTGACCGCAAATAATAGTAAAACTCGTGTCTTGCCTAAAGCCTTTACAGAAAAAGGTTTATATATGCTTGCTACAATACTAAAAAGCCCGAAGGCAACGCAGACAACTTTGGCAATAATCGAAACCTTTGCCAAAATTCGTGAATTGACAAGAACTGTGAGTGAACTAGCAAAAAAGACAACAAAAGAAGAGAAGCAGCCGCTAATGCAAAAAAGCGGTGAGATTATGGCAGACATACTGGGCGATTCATTAAATGTTTCCGAAACAGAAACCTCTTTTGAGATTAATTTAGCTGTAATGAATATAAAACATACAGTTAAAAGGAAATAACAGGTTAAAACTGAACCGGTCAAAAGTTTTGACCAGTTCAAAAACCGTCAATTTGACACACCACTAAATTTCATGATATAATAGTGTTCAACGCATTTAGGTTGGGAAGATTGGGGACAGGCCAGAAAAACTCTGGGGGAACAGCCTACGAGCCTAGAGACTTTATTATCGCTATTAAATCAGGAGGAACAGCATGCAATACGGTCATTTTGACGATCAAAACAGGGAATACGTTATTACCCGCCCCGACACGCCTTATCCATGGATCAACTATTTGGGCTGCGACGATTTTTTTGGGCTTTTTTCCAATACATCGGGCGGTTATTGCTTTTACCGTGACGCAAAAATGCTGCGCCTTACCCGTTACCGCTACAACAACGTGCCAACCGACGCAGGCGGTCGCTATTTTTACCTGAAAGACGGCGGCGACACATGGACACCTTCCTGGATGCCGATGAAGTCAAAACTCGACCGCTACGAGTGCCGCCACGGTATGGGGTATTCAAAGATTTCTTCCGCGCGTAACGGTTTGGCTTTTACACAAACTTCTTTTGTGCCGCTGCGCGATAAATGCGAGATACACAAAATTA
>Ga0123356_10000340_pt1 | contig 53881 bp, 45 predicted proteins | sample TergutEmb28metaG_2_FD_92546 | JGI IMG/M metagenome (GOLD analysis project Ga0123356, IMG submission 92546) | Embiratermes neotenicus P3 segment gut microbial communities from Petit-Saut dam, French Guiana - Emb289 P3 | ecosystem: Host-associated > Arthropoda: Insects > Digestive system > Gut ...
GAATCTTTGCTATTTTTGGCGGTTTCTTGTCTCATTGTGTTATCTTACCATTTCTATGAGAAAACTGCAAGCGGGAATTATGAAGTACCTAAAGCGCTACGTCGCTGAAGGGCGGGGCTTCTTCCAGGACTCTTGCTATAATGCGGTTGTCTTCCAATAAAAGATCTTTGTCATTTTCCAGGATAGAAAATACATCTTCGCGGGCTTTTTCGAGGATTTCAATGTCACGAATAGGATTGGCAATTCCAAGAACAAGGTATCCCGATTGTTCGGTTCCCGCGATTTGTCCCGGGCCCCTCATTTTCAAATCTTCTTCTGCAATGACAAAACCATCGCTGTTTTCCAGCATTATTTTCAAACGGGTTTTTCCTTCTTCTGTAAGTTCGTCCGAATATACAAGGAAACAATAAGATTGATCCTGCCCTCTTCCAACGCGCCCGCGCAGCTGATGAAGCGCAGAAAGACCAAAACGCTCGGCGTGTTCAACCACCATGCATGTCGCATTGGGAACATCTACTCCAACTTCTACTACGCTAGTTGCAGCAAGTATTTTTATTTCGCCTTTGCGAAAATCATCCATTATTTGTTTTTTTTCTTCTTCGTCCAGTTTTGAATGAATAACCGCGCCTTTCACTTTATGATTTTTAAATATTTCTGTAGAAAGCCTTTCTGCCATGGATACAGCATCTTTTATGCCATCGCCGTCTTCTATTAATGGATATACAAAATACGCCTGTCTTCCTTTTTCTATTTCATTTCGCACAAAATCATATACCTTTTTTTCGTTTGATTCTTTTGCAAGATGGGTTTTAACGGGCTTTCTTCCCGGCGGCATATCTTTTATAACAGAGACATCCATATCGCCGAAAACTGTTAATGCAAGAGTTCTTGGAATAGGAGTCGCGCTCATCATTAAAAGACTTGCAGCTTCCCCTTTTGACATTATCAACGAACGCTGCGTTACGCCAAATTTATGCTGCTCGTCTATAACAACAAGTTTTAGATTTTTATATTCAACATCGGCAGAAAAAAGAGCGTGGGTTCCAACTACAATATCTATATTACCTGCAGAAAGATTTTTTATAAGTTCCTTACGTCCTTTGGATTTTATATTTCCCGTAAGAAACGCTATACTAATTCCCAATGGTTCCAAAATACGCGCTGCATTTTCCGCGTGCTGTCTTGCAAGCAATTCGGTAGGAGCCATAATTGCCGCCTGTCCGTTATCTTTTACAGCGTGCAAAGCCGCCAAAAACGACACAAGCGTTTTTCCGGATCCGACATCGCCCTGTAAAAGACGCGCCATTGGAACACCGGAAGCCATATCCTTGTTTATTTCATTTACTGCTGTTAACTGCCCGTTTGTAAGCGAAAACGGCAATCTTTCCAAAACGCGCTGCTGCAATTCAAGTAAACCCGATTCATTATTGTTATTATCGGAATTATTTATTTTATGACTTTTTCTTTCCAGAGCGCGGCGGGCAACCATAACTTCCAGATAGAATAATTCTTCATATATTAGTGTTTTCTTTGCTTTTTCGATATTTTCCATAGAAGACGGAAAATGCATTTCTTTTATTGCCTGTTTTTTTGTTTGAAGATTATATTTTTCCGTAATTTTGCTTGGAAGTTCATCTTCGATATCATTTATATATTTATTTAATGCATAAGACACATAACGTCTTAGTAAATTTTGCGTTAACCCTGATGTTAACGGATAAATCGGCAATATTTTTCCATAATTTATTTCCGAAGAATCGCTTTCTATTTCGAATGAACTGGATTGTATTTCTCCGTATTTATGATAAAAACGGCCGTACAATACATATTTATTTCCTGTAATAAGCTGTTTTTCCATCCATGGCCTGTTAAAGCATAATAAAGCCGCCTGCGCCGTTTCATCTTCCACATAAACTTTTAAGGTTTTCATTCGTCCGTAGCCAATCCATTCATGCGCAAACACGGTAACAGTAGCGCACACTTTTCCTTTCATGTAGCCGCTTAACGGATTTTTATGTTCACGATCTTCCCAATCACGCGGATAATGAAGCAAAAGATCCGCAACCGTGCGTATTCCAAGCCTGGATAACTTTGCAGAAACAGCCGAGCCAATTCCCTGAATTGTATTAATATTACCGGATAATAATCTAATAAACATTATCTTTTGTTGTATATAAAACATCGGCAAGAAGAGTTATTAGAATTCTTCCGCCAAACAAAATAACAGCTAAAATTATAAATGATATTATCATCCCTTTAACAAAACTGCCTATTCTGTTCCCGAATATAATCCTGTTCATGCGATACATTAAAGGCTGATATATGGTATCAACCGCTCCCCAAAACGGACTGTAAGTATTTCTGTTTGTTATATATGCAACTCCGCGCAAAAATATTATAATCATAAAAAAACCAATAATAAACGATATTATTGTCCAAATTGACACAATAATCTGCGCAAGTATAAATCCTATAGACATTCTTTCCGAATATGAAAGCGTATATAATACATTTTGCAAAAAAGAAAGCGCAACAATTGCCGCTATTGCGGAAAAGTCCAAAAACCCAATACGAAGATTTAGATTTTTTCTCCACCAGTCAAGGTACGGATCTGTAATTTTTTTTATTATCGCAACAGGTTTACCAGATACAAAATCGCCGAACCATGAAAATAATATTCTAATAAATATTAATAATGAATAGACGCCCGCCGCAGCCGCCAGAATACTTAATATAGTACGCATTATTTCCTCCATACCTCGGCTACGCTATTGCAATTTTTCAGCCCATTAATTACATTATCAATATTTACAGTATCCAAACCGCTCTTTGCTTTGATTATTTTTTCTCCATCTTCTACAGGTATATGAACATATATTGTACACAAACCTGAATTTTCCGCAAGATAATCCCGTAATATATTTAATTCTTCGTTATTATCAGCAGCGCCTTCTTTTAATTTTATATGCACTTCAGTATCATTATTTTCTTCTATTACAGTTTTTTTCAGCTCAGGTTCAAATACTTTTTCGTTGGCAGCCGCCTTTTTCGCTGCGCTGCGGCTTAACTGCGGATAATCCGCAATACTTGTAACTTTAAAACTTACCTTTTTTGGATCTCTTTCATTTTCAGGATCTATACTTCCTTTTAATGCAATAATTTCATTTAGATTAAGCAAATGACGGTTTTCTGAATAAAACTTTGAAAATAAAACAAGATCGATTTCTCCGTCAAAATCCTGCAAAGTTCCAAATGCCATGTCGTTTCCGTTTTTATCCTTAAAATCACGAATCGACTTTAAAAAACCTATTACCGTATAGTTTCCTTTTTTTGCCTGTGTAATATATGTGCTTTTTAGATCCGCCATATACAACCAGGTGTTTCTGTGCAATTTATTTTTTTCTTCCAGATCATTTACTTCTTTTACTACAGAATCAACTTCCTGTCTATTTATTAAACTATCGGCAATAAAACTAAATTTATCCTTGTCTTTTTGATAATCAATTTTTCCTTTTAAGATAACAACCGTATCGTTTTTTATTATGTTCTGACACCTTTCCCATGGCCCGGAAAAAAACGTAACTTCTATTTCTCCGTTATAATCCGCAAGAGACGCAAAAGCCATTTTGCTTCCCTTGTTTGTAATTATTTGTTTTATATTTTTTATTATGCCTACAAGAACATAATTTCCAATTTTATATTCTTCTGTTTTTCCCAAATCTACAGTAACTGTATTTTGCCATATTTCCCTATATTCATCCATTGGATGACCGGAAAAATAAAAACCTATAAGCTGCTTTTCCTGATTCAATCTGTCTGTTCTGCTCATTAAAGGAAATTCTTCAAATTTATAATCCGGCATTTTTATATCATTTGAATCTTCAAAAAGACTGGTCTGCCCCGCCTGTTTATCTTCCTTGCTTTTCAGGGCATATTCAATTACTTTTTCAAGATTGCCTTCCAGCGTCTCTCTGGAAACATTAAAATTATCAAACGCTCCTGTTTGAATAAGCAATAATATTACTTTTCTGCCAACGCCTTTAATATCTGCCTTTTCCAAAAAATCCATAAAACTTTTATATGGTTCTTCCTGTCTTCCTTTTACTATTTCCGCGGCAGAAGCTTCGCCCAATCCTTTAATTCCCAAAAAGCCGTAAACTATTCTGCCGTCTACAACCGTAAAAAGTTTGTCGGATCTGTTTATATCAGGCGGATCAACACTAATTCCCATCTTTCGCGCTTCGTCTATACACTTGGAAAGCCTGTCTTTGTCCGCGCTGTGAATATCATTGATAAGGTTAGCTGCCATAAATTCTGCGGGAAAATTTGCTTTTAGGTAGGCTGTATGATAAGCTACAACGGAATATGCCGCCGCATGGCTCTTGTTAAAACCGTAGCCTGCAAACGGAACAAGCATATCATAAATCGCGCTCGCTCTTTCTTTTGAAAATCCCTGTTTTACAGCCCCTTCCAAAAACGGTATTTTTTCTTCGTCAAGGATTTCCTTTTTTTTCTTTCCCATTGCCCTTCTTAAAAGATCCGCTTTTCCGATACTGTAACCTGCAATAATCCTTGCAACTTCCATTACCTGTTCCTGATAAACAATAACTCCGTATGTTTCTTTGAGTATTCCTTCCAGACTTGGATCGGGATACGTTATTGGCTGCCTTCCGTTTTTTGATTCAACAAAGCGCGGAATATTCTGCATTGGCCCGGGACGGTACATGGCATTTAAGGCTGTTAAATCATCTATGGAATCCGGTTTAGTCTGTTTTAATATATCCTGCATTCCATCCGATTCAAACTGGAATATTCCAAAACTGTTTCCTTCTCCCAGCATTTTAAAAGTTTTTTTATCATTTTCCGGCATATCTTTTACAGAAAAATCTGAATATTTCCCTCCGCGCTGGCGTATTAATTCTTCTGTATGTTTAATAACGTCAAGCGTTTTAAGGCCAAGAAAATCCATTTTTACAAGACCGCAAGGTTCAAGATAAATCATACTGTATTGGGTCGCAATGGCTCCCTGTTTTCCGGTTTTTGCATCATCGCGTTCCTGATACAGCGGAACCAAATCTGCTAACGGAGATTTTCCTATTACTACTCCTGCAGCATGCAGGGAAGAATGCCGGTTTAATCCTTCCAGTTTCCGCGCAAGCTGGAACATTTCCGTATAACGCGGATCATTTTCCAGTTCTGCAAGTTTTGGCTCGCCTTCAAACGCGCTTTTTAATGTTACATCCTGACCTCTTGGAATAAGTTTTGTAATCATATCCGATTCAGGAATGGAAATACCTAAAGTGCGCGCAACATCTTTTATAACCTGTTTTGCTCCAAGAGTTCCAAATGTTATAATCTGCCCTACTCGCTCTTTTCCGTATTTTTCTGTTACATAATTAATAACTTCGTCTCTGCCGTAATTTGCAAAATCAATATCAAAATCCGGCATGGAGACACGTTCGGGATTTAAAAACCTTTCAAAAAGAAGGCCGTATTTTAATGGATCGATATCTGTTATTCGCAATGCATATGCGACAATGGAACCTGCGCCGGAACCCCGTCCCGGACCTACAGGTATATCGCGCTCATTCGCATATTTAATAAAATCGGCTACTATAAGGAAGTAACCTGTAAAACCCATATTAATAATTGTATCAAGTTCAAATAAAGAGCGTTTTAAAATGTTTTCCCATTCTGATCCGTTTTCGGACTTTTCTTTTTTGTAGCGTTTTTCCAGTCCTTCATTTGTAAGATGCCTGAGATAGTCTCCATCGCTGTTAAACCCTTCCGGAATAGCAAAATCAGGAAGATACTGCGGAAGCTCTTTTACTTTTACACTTGGAACATCTGTGTTGCATCTTTTTGCAATTTTTACGGTATTTTCAACAGCATTGGGATAATCAACAAAAAGAGAAGCCATCTCATCGCCCGTTTTAAAATAGAACTGATCCCCAAAATATTTTTTTCGTTTTTCTTCGCTGCGGGCTTTTGCAGTTCCAATACAAAGCAAAATATCGTGCGCGACATAATCATCTCTTGTTAAATAATGCACATCATTTGTAGCAACCAGCGGGATTCCTGTTTTTTTCGAAATAACAGCCACTGCATCATTTATTTCTTTTTGTGACATATCGCTGTTTCTCAGCCATTCTGCCGTAATACCATGATCCTGTATTTCAAGATAAAAACATGGTTCTCCGTTTTCATCTTTGCCGAAGAGATCACGGTAATAAATCGCTTTTTTTTCGGCGTCTTCAAGTTTTTCTGTTTGAATTAACCGCGGAATTTCGCCGGAGATACAGCCTGAAAGCGCGATAAGACCTTCATGATGTTTTAATAAAAGTTCATCATCTATTCTCGGACGATAATAAAAGCCCTCTGTATAGGCCAAAGAACAAATTTTTACAAGATTAAAGTATCCTGTCCTGTTATAGGCCAAAAGAACCATATGATAATATTTATTTTCATGTTCCGCACCTTTTTTTTCGGTTCGTGACCCCGGAGAAATATAGACTTCACAGCCGACAATTGGTTTAACGGATTTTTTATTTTCGCATGCGGCAATAAATTCCATTGCCCCAAACATATTCCCATGATCCGTAAGAGCCAGATGGGACATTCCCAGTTCTTCCGCCCTGTTTACAAGGGAACTAATTGAAACTGAAGCGTCCGCAAGAGAATAATCAGAGTGAACATGGAGATGAACAAATTCCGTCATGTGGAGGTATTTTACCACCCCTCAGGAAATAAGACAACCTCCAAAGGCCCCGCAGAAAGCATTTGCCGGCAAAGAGACTGCATATCCTGCGCTGTCACGGCTCTAATCGTGTCCGGCCTTAAATTTAACCTGTTAAGAGGCGTAGAAAATAAAACCGATGAATTTGCGTAACTTTGAGCTATATGAAGATTTTGCTGCATCGATCTTTCATGCTGCATCAATAAAGCTTCCCTTGCCATGTTAAATGTATCCGTATTAACAGGGTTTCCTGTGATGTCCGATATTTTATTTCTTACAGCCGTAATTAATTCATCGGCTCGCGCAGGATCGCATATAAAATAAACGCTTAGCCTGTTTTCGCCGGCTGGAATTACCCCAACCGAAGCCCCTGCAGAAATTGAATATACTCCGCCGAGATTTTCACGAATTTCATCCGTTAAAACTATATCAAGGTATTCCGATAAAATTGCCGCAGTTTGATTTCTTCTTTCATTAAAATCGGAAGCGCCCTGAGTCAGCCATCCAAGATACACAATACACCTTTGATCGACTCCCTTGTATATGGTTCTTCTTCCCGGAGACGGGCGGCTTATACCGGGATTATTCCAGCTGTTCATTGACGGCGACTGCGCAATAGACGCGATATAAACTGCGGATAATTCCCTTATAATATTTTGATCGATGTTACCTGTAAAAATAAATGTATAATCGCCGGGATTAATACATTGATTCAAAAAAGCCTGCGCATGTCTTACAGATACTCTATTCATATCTTCCGGTTCAAGAGGCATAAATAACGGATGATTATTATTAATTATCCTGCTTAATTCCCTGGAAAAAAATCTTTGCGGATTATCTTCCTGAAAAGCCAAAGTTGTTCTGTATTGATCGAGCATTGCCGCTATCGCTCTTTCGTCCAATTTTGGATTTGTAAAGAATATATGGAGCATTTCAAAAAAAGTTTGTAAATCCTGCGTTGTAGACGAGCCTTGAAAACCCCTGTAATAATCAGAGTTCCAAAATGAAAGGGAAACCTGTTTTCCTGTTAACTTGTTAACAAGCTCGGTGCGGGAATACGGTCCAAGGCCTGAAGCATTTATCATTTCCGAAAGAAGGTTTACAGAAACAATCGTTTCTGCCGTTGCGTTGGCGGTTCCGCCTCTTGCCATTGCATACATTGTAATTTCATTATTTCTGTTTGTTGTCTCTTTAAAAATTATCCTTGCGCCGTTGGACAATACCAATACATGCGCTCCTGTATGAGGATCAATATGTTCTGAATTAATTTCTCCCGCAGTCGGTATCCTGTCCAGTAATTCACCGGAAAGCGAAACATCCTGCCTTGGCAGGATTCGCGCATTTAATGTTTCCCTGAAAACAGCCCTGATTCTCTGCGCAGACGGAAGGCTTTCGGTTTCATTTTGCGGCGCAATTAAAAATATGTTTACATCATTAGCTGCAAAATAATTTCTGGCTGCCTGCGATATTTCTTTTAAATCGATACCGGGAAGCAGTGAATTTACGGCATTTACTTCCCATTCAATATCTCCCATGTCTTCGCCGAATAAAAAATGATTTGTAAATCCCCTAATAAAAGTGCGCGATTCCATTCTGTCTCTTTCTGACAACAGCTTTTCCATGTATGAAACCAGGCTTAATTTTGCGCGATCAATTTCGCTTTGAGTAAATCCAAAACGTCTTACGGATTCTTTTTCCAAAAGCAGTTCTCTCAGCGCTTGTTCAAAATTTCCTGTTTTTGGCTGGGTTCCCATCGAATAAAAACGCGAATTAAAAGACCATTTCCAAATACCTGCCCATGAATCAATTGCCGCCGCGTCAGGATCTTCCAGAGCTTCTTCAAAACGCAGCGACAACATTGTACTTATAAGATAATCGATTATTGTCTGGCGGTAATTGGCAATAGTACCGCGCGGCGCGCCCAACTTCTGTTTAAAATAAATCATATAACTGGAAGCTGTAAGTTCCGGATCTGTAATAATCTCTACATGAAAATTACCGTTTCGCGGCGGCGGCAGATCATGGCGCGGTCGATTAACAGACTGCGCGGCGGCGGGCATGTTAAAGTGTCCTGCCAATTCCGCTTCCAAAGTTTTTCCGTCAAAATCACCAACAAAAACAAGCGCCATGTTATCGCTTGTGTACCATCGATTATAAAAATCCCTTAACTGCTGCGCGGCAGCGTTTTCTATTTGTTCAGAAAGTCCGATTACATCCCTTTGCGCATATCTGGAACCTGCAAAAAGAAGCGGAAGAGTTATTTTTCTTACTCTTTCCATCGCGCCGGATCTTGTTCTCATTTCTTCGAGTACTACGCGGCTTTCACTTGTTACATCTTCGGGATTAAGATTTATCGCATAAGTCCAGTCATCAAGAATTGCAAGAGCTCTTTGCGGTATTCGTTTTACTCCGTTTATATTTTCTACAGGAACATCAAAATGATAAACAGTTTCATCATATGATGTATATGCATTTGCATCAGGGCCAAAACGCATTCCCAATGAACGAAGATAATCAATAAGTTCCATCTCGGGGAAACGTTCTGTTCCTTTAAATGCCATATGTTCCAAAAAATGAGCAAAACCCCGCTCGTTATCCCTTTCCAAAACAGAACCGGCATTAACAACAAGAGCAAGGTGCGCCCTGTTTTCCGGAAGCGTATTTTCCAATATATAATAGCGCAGTCCGTTTGGAAGTCTTCCTGTTAAGGCTCTTTCTGTAAGAGGGACTCCGTCTGTTCCTTTTCCCAGCCCTGCATAATCTACAGCAGAAGTTGAAACGCACGCAAGAACAAACGCGGTTAATAAAAAAACAACAATTAATTTAAATTTAATTTTCATGGAGACATTATACATCGGCTTTTTTTTATTTTCTAGCCACCAACGCTGCTGATTAATCTTGCGGAAGTTAAATCGTCTATTTCATTTATTTCATAATTCAATACTTCTTTTCTGTATTCTTCTTTGCGTTTTTCTTTTAGTATGCTTATTGATTTTTGTTCTTTGTAGGCTTCCTGATACAAAGCCCTCTTTTCGTCTACAACCAATTCAGCCTGCGCAGCCTGTTCAGCAAGTTCTTCGGCTTTTCTATCAAGCCTTAAAATATAATTATCCCATGAAGCCATCTCCAGCGGTTCATTAAAGCGTTCTGACACGGCATTATGACGTTTAACAGCCGTTTCCTTAATTTTATTTTCTATCAAATTTAAAACGCTTATTGCCTGACCAAGAGCCGCCTTGCATTCTTCTTCCCTGAACTTTTTTAGTCTTAATACCTTTTCTAGTTTAAACGAAAACTTTTTCATTGGTATTCACCCATGCCCGGCATGGAAGAAAAAAGAGCCGCGACACTGTTAAGCGCTTTTGCAGAATCTTCCGCCGGCACAGTTTTGTGATTTTCCTGTAAAGGCTTTTCTTTTTTTGCAGCTCTTGCGGCTGCGGCCAAAGCAAGCTTTTCATTTGTATCAGCCATTTCTTCCTGCGGTATTTCTATACCTGAAATTTCTGATATTCTTGTAAGCGTTTCTTCCAAAGACGAAGGCTCATCAACATCCTGAATCAGAAAATCTTCTATGGGTCCATGTTTTGCTATTGCTTCGTCTGTTAAAGGATTTGTACCCTGACGATACGCGCCGATATTGATAAAATCTTCAGCTTCCGCATAGGCTGCCATATTTCTCAGTAAAACACTTGCCGACCTTTTTGAATTAACACCCGAAACATCGGACGAAAGACGCGAAATACTTTTTAAAACATCTATCGGCGGATAATGATGAGTTTCCGCGAGTTTTCTTGTAAGCACAATATGTCCGTCCAAAATTCCGCGGACAGTATCAGAAACAGGTTCATCCATTTCATCGCCGTCAACAAGAACCGTATAAAAACCAGTTATGCTTCCTTTATCTGAAGTGCCGGATCTTTCAAGAAGTTTCGGCATGGAATCGAACATACTCGGCGGAAAACCCCTTTGTGCGGGCGGCTCGCCTGTTGCAAGACCTATTTCCCTCATTGCGCGCGCAAAACGCGTAACAGAATCAAACAAAAGCATTACATCCTTCCCCTGATCCCTGAAATATTCTGCGACAGCAGTTGCAACATAAGCGCCGCGAAGACGCGCGAGCGGCGGTGAATTGGAAGGAGTAACTATTAAAACGCTGCGTTTTAGGCCTTCCGGGCCAAGATCTTTTTCTATAAAATCATTTACTTCACGGCCGCGTTCCCCTATAAGAGCAACAACATTTACATCGGCTGTTGTGTTACGCGCAATCATTCCAAGAAGGGTAGATTTTCCAACTCCGGAACCTGCAAAAATACCAAGACGCTGACCCTTGCCAACAGCCAAAAGCCCGTCAATCGCGCGTACTCCTGTTGTTATTCGATCTTTTACCCGTCTTCTTTTTAATGGATCAGGCGCGCTTGCAAGCGCAGGATACATACAGACAGTATCGATGGGGCCTTTTTCATCTATTGGATTTCCAAAAGCGTCCAGAACTCTTCCCAAAAGATCGTTTGACACAGGAACTTCAAGCCTGGAACCAAGAGCTATAACCCTGTCTCCTACTTCTATACCGTCTGTTTCTTCAAAAGCCATTAGCTGCACATTTTCATTGCGCAGCCCGACAACTTCCGCTCTTATTTGTCCTTTTCCTTTTGGCGCAATAATTCTGCATATCTCGCCGATAATCGCATGAGGCCCTCTGCTTTCTATCAAGAGACCCTGAACTTTTGTAATTTTACCAACGCATTTTATGGGATCTGTACGCTCTGCACAGTCCAAATACTTGTTGAAAATTGTATTTTCTAAAACAGCCGTTCCCATGAAGCCCTCCCTCTTCATAAGCAATTATCATAAATATTTCTATTGATGATCGGTTTTTCTTCTGGTTATATGCTCCAATTTACCGGTTATTTTTTTATCAACTTCCCTTTTTCCTTTTGTCGCCATTGTTGCAAGAGCAGCTAACGCAGCGGACGCCGTAAGCGCGGCGCTTGCGCCGGCTGAAAGCTCTGAATCATCAGAATCATCGGATTCAGATTCCGAACCTGACGAACTTGACGGAAAGCTCGATGGAAAACCACCAGGAAAACCAGACGGCGGAGTTAATGCTTCCATTAGCACCGAAGAAGCCGCCAATTCTGTATTCAGATTTGCCGTCCTTATTACAGGAGGAGGCGTATTTTCTTTTATCCTTGAATTAATAGGTGAAATTTCCAGAATCTTGTTTTCCAGTTCTGCAAGTTGACTTGCAATACGCGCGTCAATTTCACCAAAATCAGTTTCTATAATGCAGCCGCCTGAATCAACCGAGCTGTCTTCTACCACGTTAATCGAGCTAACGCCTTCCATTAATCTTATGAATTCCTGTTTGTGTTCTGTTGCAAGTTTAAGATCTGCAAGATTAACCCTAATAATGACATTACCTTTTGCTTTAACTTTTCTAAGCGCTTCAATTACATTGGATACGATAATATCGCGTTGATTTTCCGAAATTACTTTTATAACTTTGCGCGAAATAAGAAGCACAAGATCTACTATTTCTTTTTCGGTCTCGCTTAATATTTCTCCTCTCTTGTTTTGAGCGCGTTCAAGAACAACCTGCGTTCTTTCTATAAGACGATCAACTTCCGCTTTTCCTTCCGTGTAACCGTCTTCTCTGCCTTCTACTCTGCCCTGATCCCTTGCTTCCTTTTGTTGGGCTTCCAGTGTTTGCCTTATTTCATTTTCAAGTTCTGCAGCCCTGTTTTGCGCATCCGCAACAATACGTTCCGCGTCTTCTTCCGCCTGCTGTCTTATTATCTGCGATTCATCGGTTTGTCTTTTAACTTCTGCAAAGGCTGCCTTTTGCGCATCTTCCACAATACCATTTGCTTCAGCTCTTGCGCTTTGGAACATTCTTTCCTTTTCTTCTTCCCAGCTTGCCTTAAACATTTCAGCTTCACGGCGCAAATCATCGGCCGTGGGACCTGTATATTCTTCGACACTGCTCATCTCTTCTTCGATTTCTTCTATCGGAGCATAATGAGCCATTTCGGGAAATGAAGTGGGACTGTCGATAACGATCTTGTCAGAAAGCGCTACCAACTCATTCGGTCTGAACACTGCCTTTAACATAAGCTACCCTCTAAATAATAAACTTAAGAATTTCTACCACTAAGGCGCTCGAAGGAACACAAAGGTTAAAACTTTTCTTCGTCCTTTGTGCGCCTTTGCCGCCTTTGTGGTAAAATTCTTCCTTATACAACCAGTTCGTCTTCACCTGCGCGTGCAACAACAATTTCGCCTGTATCTTCAAGGTGCCTGATAATGGAAACTATTTTTTGCTGCGCTTCTTCTACGTCCTTTAAGCGTACAGGACCCATATACTCCATGTCTTCCTTGAGCATACTGGCCGCACGTTTGGACATATTCTTGAATATTTTGTCCTGAACTTCCGAGTCAACGGATTTAAGCGCTTTTGCAAGTTCCTGCGAGTCGACTTCGCGCATAACTTTCTGAATGGCGCGATCGTCGAGCATAACAATGTCTTCGAATACGAACATTCTTTTCTTGATCTCTTCTGCAAGTTCCGGATCTTCGTCTTCAAGCGCTTCGATAATCTGCTTTTCAGACGCGCGGTCAACAAGGTTAAGAATCTCAACGATACTTTCAACACCGCCAGCCGCTGTGTAGTCTTCGCTTGAAAGAGACGAAAGTTTCTTTTCCAAAACGCGTTCAACTTCGCGTAAAACTTCGGGACTTGTTCTGTCCATCGTCGCAATACGGCGGGCAACATCGCTCTGTACTTCCTGCGGAAGATTCTGCAAAATCATGGAAGCTTTGTTCGGCTCCAGATAAGCAAGAATAAGAGCGATTGTCTGCGGGTGTTCCTGCTGAATAAAGTTCAAAAGGTGCGCAGGATCCGTACGGCGGATAAAATCGAAAGGACGAACCTGAAGGCTGGATGTTAAACGATTGATAATATCAATTGCCTTTTGGCTTCCCAAAGATTTTTCCAGAAGTTCTCTGGCATAATCGATACCGCCCGTAGAAATGAATTGATTTGCCATCATCAGTTCCTGGAATTCCTGCAGGATGGCATCCTTTTGTTCGGCATCAATTGTTTCCAAACGCGCGATTTCGAAGGTTAGAGTTTCAATCTCGTCTTCACGAAGATATTTAAAAATTTCCGCAGATATTTCCGAACCAATTGTTACAAGAAATATCGCCGCTTTTTGGCGCCCTGTATATTCCTTTACATTCTTTTTCTTGGAACCGCCAACTATTGTATTTGGTGTTAATCCTGATTTTGCCATTTATTCCTCCAACAGCCATGTTCTGATGAGCTGAGCAGCATCTTCCGGATGCTCCTTCGCCATATTGATGGCGCTTTCCATCAATTCCATCCTTGTGCGTTCTTCGATAGAAATGGATACGTCCATTCCTTCCTGTTCCGCCTCGGCCATTGCGCTTTCACGCAGCATCTGCTCGCGGCGCGCACGCTCTTCTTCAGCAAGCCTTTTGCGTCTTTCCATCTCGCGAGAGATCATTCTAAATAGCATAAAGCCAAACAACAATAATGTCAAACCTACAATAAAAACAAAAAATGTTGTTTGCAATTGTTTCTTTCTAAAATACGCCGCGTCTTCATCCTTAAATTCAATTGAACGATCTACCTGGATATTGCGTACTGTAACAGAGTCGCCCCTTGCGGCATTAAAGCCAATGGCGTCACGTATTAACATTTCGGCATCCCGCAGAACTTCGGCTGTAAGAGGCGTATATTCTCTTGCAATAGCTCCGTCTTCTATAAGGGGGTTTCCCCTTGCGTCATACTTCCATTTCCATGAGCCGTCTATGTTTACAGACACTGTAACCCTGTCCATGGAAGGGCTTCTTTCTTCCTGTATACTGCGTTTATTTATAACTTCGTTATGCGTATTGGTTGTTGAAGTCATCCTTCCAAACAAATTACTCATATCCCTGAATGCAGGAGGTGTGTGTCCTTCTACACCGCCGGGACCTTCAGGATTAAAACCTATTCCTTCCCAGGTTGTATCAGAAGTAGATTGCGCCAAAGTTATGGATTCAAGATAAATAGAATCATCATACGGAAGCCCGGGTGTTCTGGGTTTCATTTCGATTGGAAAATGTTCATCCGTATCGATTGTCTTTTGGGACATATCCATATCGATTTTAATATTCAGATCTCTTACACGATCCGGCGTAAATGTCTTTTGAAGAGTAGATAATATTTCATTCCGATAATAGACTTCCATGTTTCTTATTTGCCTTTGTTCCTGACCAATAAGAGCTATCCTGTCAGCCGCCGCCATTCCTTCAAAATCATTCAGGATATTGCCTCTATTATCTGCAATTACTATATTTTCCGCTTTTAAATCCGGTATTGCATATTCAAGCAATTTTTGAATACCTTCAATCTGCCTGCGGTTTTCGGGACTCCTTGTAATATTGCTTCCGGGTTTTGGAGTAATATGCACACTGACTGTTACATGATTCTGATCACTTATAAAAAGCGTATCTTTCGGCCAGCCAATCTGTAATCTTACATTGTCAACATCATCAATTGCCATGATGTGCTCACGGATCATTCTTTGCTGAGAGCGCTGAAGATTTACCTTGCGCTCCATGTCTGTAGTAGTCCAGCGTTCCCTGTCAAAAACTTCCCAGGGATTTGTTCCGGAAGGAATAAGGTCTTCCCTGATAAGAATTGCCCTCATACGGCGCGCAGTAGCTTCATCCGCAACCTGCACAACTCCGTTAGGCGTAACAGTTACTTTTACATTTTCTTCATCAAGGCGCGTTACAATTCTGTCCAGCGTGGCTTCATCGGTGATAGGTCTGGTAATTACATTTACCATCACAGGTGTTGCTGAAACCCGAAAGAGCGCTACAACACCGACGATGACAACAATAGCAACTACGCCAACTATAAGGCGCTGCTGCATCGACCATCCCGCCCACAAAGCGGTAACCTTGGTCATCATTTTTTTTAGAAATTCGTTCATGTCCCCCCCCATGCTTCTTACGAAGCTTGCTTTATCTTGTATTAATTAAATCTCTCCAGCCCTGAACCAGTCTGCTTAGTATATTTCTTGTTACACCAAGCGCCATGTTAGCTTCGGCCTGCGCGATAGTTACATCATGAATATCTACCGAACCCGGATTGATAATTGCTTCTTTTTCCAAATTGCTTGCGTTCAAATGCGCGCCGGATACTTTATCCAGAGCCTGAAGCATGGCATCTTCAAATGTGCCTGCCCTTGTAATGCCGTTTGCGCCCATTGTGTCTCTTAAGTGAAGAGCCTTGTTTCCGTCTCCGAAATACGGGCTGTCCGGCGGCAGCATATGCCTTGGATTAGCCACCGCCATTTTTGTCGAATAGTCCTTTGCGGCGGCAGCGCTTACAAACGCTTCGTTACTAAAAATTCTCATAATTTCCTCCCAAAAAAATTATTTTATCTGGCTCCTATGTCCAGCGCGCGCTGGAACATGGATTTTGATCCCTCGATGATTGCGGCATTTGCTTCATAAGAGCGAGACGCTGAAATCATATCTACCATTTCTGTTACAACATCAACATTCGGCATTTCGACATAATCCTTGCGCGGACCTGTAAGAAATCTGTCAGGGTGCGTTGGATCATAAACATACCGAGGCTCGGTTGTTCGATCTTTTTGAATTTCTACTACGCGTACGCCTCTTCCAATACCGTTATCCATGGAATCGGGAAGAAACGGAGATCTCCAGTAGGGGCTGTCTACCATAGGACGCATAATTACACGGCTTCGTTTAAAAGGACCGCCTTCATTCGTGCGCGTTGTATTAACATTTGCCATGTTATCTGCAATAACGTCCAATCTTGCCCTGTTGGCTGTTAATCCCGTAGAAGCAATATTTATCGAACTAAAAATTCCCATACTAACCTCTTAATACCTGATTTATTTGGCTAAATTCAAATGCTGCTGCCTGCGCAAAAAGCGTGTAGCTCATTTGGTTCTGCGTGGCAAGCATAAATTCCTGTTCAGGGTCAACATTGTTCCCATTGTTGTTATATGTGCTTGTATAGTCCAAAACACGGCGAATCTGCACATCTCTGTAGTCCCTTTCTTTATAATTCGGGAAGTGTCTTTCATCGGTTCTGCTCATTTCAAGCGCAGGTCTTTTGTTTTCTGAATCCAAAGCCCGTTTTAACTCGCTTTCATAGTTGACTATTGTCCTTTTGAAGTTAGGAGTATCAACATTGGCCATATTATTGGCTATTACCTGACGGCGGACAGTGCTTGCGTCCATCGCTCGGTGCAGCAAATTAATGGTTCTTGCAAAAGTATTCATAAAAAACCTTCCTTATATTCAAATTTCGGCATAAAAAAGCGCCCACATTACAAAATATACCTGCCAAGATCCTGGTCTTTGACGATATCCGCGAGCTTTTCGTTGACATAATCTACGGTTATGTCAATGTTCGCGGGTGCAATATCCGACGCTTCAAACGATAATTCTTCCAACAATGTCTCCATTATGGTATGAAGCCGCCTTGCTCCGATATTTTCCAGCTTTGAGTTTACCTCCGCCGCAAGGGCTGCCAGATGTTCAATAGATTCGCCTGTAAAAAGCAGCTTTACATCTTCTGTACCAAGCAGTTCCGTGTATTGTTTAATAAGTGCATTTTTCGGCTCTGTTAAGATACGTAAAAAATCGTCCTTTCCAAGAGAATCCAGTTCGACACGAAGGGGAAAACGACCCTGTAATTCCGGTATAAGGTCTGAAGGTTTGCTTACGTTAAAAGCGCCCGCTGCAATAAAAAGGATATGATCCGTATTTACAGGCCCCCACTTTGTATTTACCGTGGCTCCTTCTACAATTGGAAGGATATCTCTTTGAACGCCTTCACGGCTTACATCGGGTCCTCCTCCCCTGTCCCCCTTTACGGCTATTTTATCTATTTCGTCTATGAAAATGATTCCTGTTTCTTCAACGCGCTGGCGGGCTTCTTCGCTTACCTTGTCACGGTCTACCAGTTTTTCCGCTTCTTCCGCCTTTAGTATTTCTTTTGCTCTTGGAACAGAAACAACTTTTTTCTTTTGTCCGCCTGACAGCATTCCCGCAATCCCTGAAAGACTTGCTTCCAAATCTTCCATGCTTCCGCCCATCATTTCAAAAGCGGGGAATGTTGGATTTTGACCTACGGTAAGTTCTACTGTTCTTTCATCCAGTTTTCCTTCGCGAAGCATAACTCTTAGTTTTTCTCTTGTCGCTTTAAACTTTTCTTCATTTTCTTTTGTTTCTTCCTGAGCAGGTTCATTGGCGCTGATTTCATCTTCGTTCATTTCATCTGTTATATTTTTAACATTTGGAATTCCAAACTGAAGCGTTGTAGCAATAATTCTGTTATTTGAATTTTCAGGATTTATCGAGAAAGAACCCATAGGTCCCATAACAGGGCCGGGCCTTGGTTTTGCGCTTTTTTGTTTCCTTTCATTTGTCGGAAGCAATAAATCCAAAAGAGCTTCTTCCGCGCGCTTTTCGGCTTCCTGTAAAACTGATTCCTGCATTTCCTGCTTTACCATCTGAAATCCTGCGGCCATAAGGTCTCTAACCATTGATTCTACATCTCTTCCCACATAGCCAACTTCCGTATATTTTGTAGCTTCAACTTTGATAAACGGAGATCCTGCAAGTTTTGCAAGACGGCGCGCGATTTCTGTTTTTCCGACTCCTGTGGGCCCAATCATTAAAATATTTTTGGGAGCGATATCTTCGCGTATTTCCGGCTCCAGTTTCAGCCTTCTTATACGATTTCGCAGAGCGACTGCGACAGCTCTTTTTGCCTTTTTTTGGCCTACAATGTATTTATCAAGTTCGGCTACAATTTCCCTTGGAGTAAAGTCTATTTTTTTGTCGGCAGCTTGTTTTTTATCACTCATTAGTTTAGTTCCTCTAATGTTATTTGAATATTTGTATAAATGCAGATATTACCTGCAATCTTTAAACTTTTTTCCGCTATTTCTGCCGCGGAAAAATCACTTCCTTCCAAAAACGCAAGCGCCGCGGCAAAAGCATAATTGCCTCCCGAGCCGATAGCAAGCGCGTTTTCCGCAGGTTCTATTACGTCTCCTGTGCCGGATATTAACAACGTTTTTGAAGCGTCTGCTACCAAAAGAAGCGCTTCCAGACGCCTTAAATTGCGATCCATGCGCCAGTCTTTTGCAAGTTCCACAGCGGCTCTTAATAAATCGCCCGAATATTCCTTTAACTTTCCTTCAAAACGATCAAAAAGAGTAAACGCATCTGCGGTTGCTCCCGCAAAGCCGCAAAGAACTTTTCCGTCATTCAAACGGCGAACCTTACGCGCATTGTTTTTCATTACCGTGTTTCCCATTGTAACCTGTCCGTCTCCGGCCATTGCAACCTTACCGTCTTTTCGTACAGCTATTATGGTAGTACTTTTAATTTTATCTTCCATTTTGTCTCCTTCCAGGCCTTCCTTCAGTCGGCGTGCTTATGGTATTGGATTTTAAACGCCGCGAAACCGCGGCTTGTGCATGCGGGTGCGCGGCATTGTATACCTTTTTCATTTTATCTATATTGATATGCGTATAACGCTGCGTTGTAGAAATACTTGAATGTCCAAGCATTTCCTGAACAACTCTAACATCACAGCCGGAATTAACAAGATGAGTCGCAAAACTGTGACGCAGCGCATGAGGATGAATATTTTTTCCAAGCCCGGAATGTTTTGAATATTTGTAAATTATCCAGCGTACTCCGGGAACAGATAACGGCTGCCCTTTTCTGTTTATAAAAAGCGCGCCCTTCTTTCCGTCTATACCCAAAGCGCCAAGACGCGCTGCGCGCTGCGGGAGATATTCCGCAATGGCTTCTTTTGCTTCATCAGAGAAAAATACATATCTTTGTTTTCCGCCCTTGCCTGTTATCAGCGCTTCTTCCATATTTTTGGAAATATTTGTCATTGAAAGCGTTACTACTTCGCTAACGCGCAAACCTGATGAATACATTGCCAAAATAAGCGCTTTATCCCTTACAGGCCAAAGAATACCGGCAGTATCGGGAAGATACGCAAAGTCCGCCATTTCATTTTCCCATAAAACCTGGGGAAGCTTTACAGGCATTTTAATATTGCGTAACAAAGCGCATGGATTATCTTCCCTTTTGTTAAAACGAATCATCCAGCGGTAGAAACCGCGAATGGACGAAAGATGCCTGTTTACGCTTGCTGCAGCCATATTTTCCGCAGATAAATCCGCAATAAATTTTTGAACTTCATAAGCTGTTGCTTTTTGTATCACAATATTGTGGTTTTCACAGTAATTTTCGTAACGGAACAGATCAGTTCTGTAAGCTTCAAGTGTCCGCGCGGAAGAACCCTTTACGCCGTCAAGGTATGAGAGATATTCTGTTACAATTCCGCTGTTCATCAAAAACTCCTATTCTTCATCCGCGCTGTGAAGATAATCACATTCCGGATTTATGCAAACTTTATGGGATCCGTTTTTCTTGTCGTATTTTTCTACCATGAAAAATCCGCATTTTGGACAATCCTGATTAATGGGCTTGAAGTGGCTTATAAAATCACAATCCGGATAATTAGTACAGCCATAAAATTCTTTTCCCCTGCCCTTTGTCTTTCTTGCGACAATATCACCCTTGTTGCATTTGGGACACTTTGCAAGCGGTATGGATTTTGTATTGCGGCATTCCGGAAATCCCGAACATGCAAGGAAGTATCCAAAACGTCCAAGTTTTTTCAATAAAGGCTTTTCGCATTTTTCGCAGACAAAGTCTGTTTTTTCGTCCAGCGTTCCCTTGAATGATTCAACTGTTTTTGTAACTTCGTCTACTGTGTTTTTAAAAGGATCCCAAAAATCCCTTATCATTTCCGGCCAGCTAATTCTGCTTTCTTCAACTTCATCAAGTTTAGTTTCCATCGAAGCCGTAAAATCGGCGTCTACATAAAGCGGGAAATGTTCTACCAGGACTTCGAATATCAATTTACCCAAAACAGTCGGCACAAGCTGTTTGTTTGAGCGCGTAACATAGTAACGATCCAGAAGCGTAGAAATAATTGACGCATATGTAGAAGGACGGCCTATGCCTTTTTCTTCCAGAGTGCGCACAATAGTAGCGTCGGAATAACGCGCAGGCCCCTGGGTAAAATGCTGTTCGCTGTGGAATTTTTCTACCTTTACCTTGTCACCTATCTTTAATGCCGGGTATGAACCTCCGTTTTCTTCCTTGGAAGAAAGAAGTTTTATAACTTTATAAAAACCTTTTTCTACCAGCTTGGATCCGCTGACACGGAAAATGCCTTCGTCCTTTCCTGCCACTACTTTAATATCTACAACAACGGTTTTGTTTTTTGCGCTATTCATCTGGCTGGAGACAAACCTTTCCCAAATAATCGTATAAAGCCGAAGCTGATCTTTGGAAAGATGTTCTTTTACTGAATCCGGAGTATATTCCGTATACGTAGGCCTGATAGCTTCGTGAGCATCCTGTGATTTTTTTCCAACTGTATATTCAACAGGTTTTTCCGGCAATTCATTTGGATGATTTTTTCCAAGCCAGTTTCTGACATCTTCTATTGCCGTATTTGAAATACGAACACTGTCCGTACGCATATAAGTTATAAGACCAACTCTTGAAGACCCTATACTAACGCCTTCATAAAGCTGCTGCGCAACCTGCATTGTCTTGCGGGATGTAAAACCAAGACGAGTCGCGGCAGTCTGCTGCAGCTGAGAAGTCGTAAAAGGAGCTTTTGGCCTTATTGTTTTTTCGATTTCACGAATATCAGAAGCGACACAATCATTATTTTCTATTAGTTCGATTATTTCTTTTACTTCTGTTTCGTTTTTCAGATCCGGCTTTGTTCCGTTCCACAGCATAAGCTGAGCGGTATATGAACTTTTACCCGCTTTAAAATCGGCATCCAGCGTCCAGTATTCATCCGGAATAAAACTTTCTACTTCTTTTTCACGCTCACAAATCAAGCGCAGCGCTACCGATTGCACGCGTCCTGCAGAAAGACCGTTTTTAACCTTTTTCCACAACAACGGAGAAAGGTTATAACCTACAAGCCTGTCCAATACACGGCGCGCTTTTTGTGCGGAAACTTTTGCTTCATCAATACCGCGCGGATTTACAACAGCATCCTTTACAGCCTGGGGCGTTATTTCATTAAAACTAATGCGTTCAATGGGAATTTGATCGTTCTTTGCCACAAACGCTTTTCGCAAATGCCATGCAATCGCTTCGCCTTCGCGGTCATTATCACAAGCCAGCAGAACTTTACAGGATTTTCTTACATCCGTTTGCAGTTCTTTTAATATTTTGGCTCTTCCGCGCACAGTAATATACTCAGGCTCAAAATTATTTTCAACATCTATAGCTGTTCTTGATTTTGGAAGATCAATCAAATGACCCATCGAAGCTTTTACATTATAGCTTGGTCCCAGGTATTTTTCGATTGTCTTTACCTTTCCCGGAGATTCAACAATCACAAGGATTTGTTTTTCTTGTTTGGTGCTTTTCTTTTTTGCCGTGCTTTTTTTCGCTGCTTTTTCTGTTGCCATACCCTGTCCTTAAATCTCAATTTTTAGAAAACCAGCCATGGAAGACACAAGCGTTTCTCTGCTTTGTATTTCTCCCATTACGCTGCCAAATGCCGGAACAGTATCTTTTTTTACAGATACATCGGTTCCTTCAACATTCCATCTTTCAAGCACATCAAGCGCAGAATAAATTATCTCCGCTCCATCGCTTGCCAATTTTATGGTACCTTCCCTGTCAAATGTGTCCGCCTGCACTCCTGATGAAGCAACCCAAAGATCCTTTCCCTGTTCCAGCGCAAAAGCTGCAGTAATTAACGCGCCGGATTTTTTCGGAGCTTCTACAATTAAAACACTGCGGGACAGAGCGGCAATAATTCTGTTTCTTGCCGGAAATGTCCATTTGCCTGGAGTAACACCAGGATGATATTCAGAAATAATCGAGCCGCCGGAATCAAGTATTCTTTTTGCAAGAGGCCTGTTTGCAGACGGATAAATTTCATCTATACCCGAACCCAATACAGCATACCCGCTGGCTCCGCCGATTAAATTTCCGCGGTGCGACATTGCATCAATACCAAGCGCAAGACCGGAAATAACAGACACGCCTTTTCTGCCGATATTACCTGCAATTTTATATGCCTGTTCCGCAGCCTGCGGGCTTGGTTTTCTTGTTCCAACCATACCCAATAAAGGTTTTTCCGGATTCGGCAGAATACCCATAAAATAAATAACGCACGGCGGATCATAGGATTCTCTTAAAAGAGGCGGATATTCGTCATCCATCCATGACACCCATTTAATTGAGCGCATTTTGCAAGTTGTGGCAATACGTCCAGCCTTGTCACTATACTCGCTAATATCCCAAAATTCCTTTAATCCGCGATTAAGTATTTCTTCTATATCGCTTTTTGACTGCACAAATAATTGTTCTTCATCTTCGAACGCCTGCAGTAACATAATTTTTTCCGTTACTTTCAGACCCGGCAAAAGAGAAATAATTAAATCCAAAAGACCGCGTTTATTCATACATCATCCTTAATGCTTCGTCTTTGTTTATCATAGCGTTTTGTTTTTCTTCTTGATTCCTTGAACGATCGATGATTCTGTCATATATTTCTGCCGACCGCCTGAAGTTTCTTGTCATATAATATGCTCTTGCAAGCACAAACATTGCGTTAATGTCGGACGGCAGTATTTGTAAATAACGCTCAAGCTGAACAATCGCGTCTTCCCCGCGGTCAAGCTCAAAAGCGTACAAAACACCAAGCGCATACATCGGCCTTGTATAGGTAGGTTCAATCTCCAGTGCGCGCAAATGCGAATTTTCCGCCAGCCTAAAATAATGTTCCTGTTCTCTTACAGAGCTTACAGAAAATCCAACTTTGGATTTTGCAACCATTGCGGCGGAAATACCTGTCAGATAATAAAGGGAAGCATCCTCGGCGTTATAATAAATTGCTTTTTCAAAGGCCTCAAGCGCGGCAGCATGCTGCCCCTGACCCCTGGTATCCGCCAATCTTGTTCCAAGAATTTTCCAGTATACGCCTGTCTGCGCTCCTTCCCTTATGTTTCTTTCAATTTGATCTTCATAAAGAGCAATAGCCTGCCTAAGACCTTCGATTGTTTCCGGCGGACCGCCGCGAGGACTTATTTCCATCATCCGTTTGGCCAATTCCCTGTTTGTTTTATTGCTTCCTCTTTGGTACATAAAATAAATAAGAGAACCAACAGCGGCAAGAATCAGAATGGCTAATATAAATTCTTTAAACTTTTTCATATCAATCCCTTTCCCCGCTCAGATTTAATTTGGGAAGAAACATACGGTGATTTTCCCTAAGAACCGCCGTATTTACATGCGTGTATATTTGCGTCGTAGACAAATCCGCATGTCCTAAAAGTTCCTGAACAGTTCTTAAATCCGCGCCCCCTGTTAACAGGGAAGTAGCAAAACTATGCCGCAATGTATGAATATGCGATGAAGTTCCCGCAATCGCCGCATATTTTGCATAATTTTTCCAAATGCCTTTTCTGGAAAGACGTTTTCCGTTTCTGCCTATAAACAGGGCATGAGTTTTGTTTACACTGCCCGCCAATTTTGGACGGACATAACCCAGGTATTGTTTTAATTGATCGGCGGCATCTTTTCCAAAAAGCACAAGACGCTCTTTGTTTCCCTTGCCCCTTACTTTTGCAACCCCGCCTTCAATATCAATATCCCTGATATTTAAAGCTGTAACTTCGGAAACTCTTAGACCGGCGGAATAAACAAGTTCAAACAGGCATTTGTCGCGGCAGCCTCTTGGGCTATCCAATTCTATCCTGTCTAAAAGTTCTTCTATCGTGTCTTTATCCATTACTTCCGGAAGCTTCATTTTACGCTTGGGTACTTCCAAAAGTTCGGCTGCATTATCCTTTACAATACCTTCATCCATGGCAAACCTGAAAAATGATCTAAGAGCGGAAATTGCTTTTGCGGTTGAGCGTGAATCAATATTGTCTTCCTTGCGGCGCATTACAAGATATTCAGAAAGGCAGCTGGCATCGATACTTTCAAGGGGGATCATCTTTTTTTCTTCGATGAAATCCAGAAAACGTTTTATTTCAAAACGATAACAGTCTCTTGTAAGCACAGAGCGCCGCTCGATAGCAATAAGCCGGGAACAAAACCTGTCGAGCATTTCCGTTTTTTTCAAGTTAACATCTCTCCGTTTCCAAAACCTGGTTTTCTTCCATCTGATAATTGTGTCTTCTAATTACCGACGGAACATCCAAATCATCCTGGTATTCTCTTTGCGGAATATAAGAAAGATATTCGGGTCTCTTTGTCCTTTCTACCATTCTTACATATTCGTTGTAATCAATAAAATCAGAGTCCTGAACTTTTACGGCGCTTGTCTGCTTTACGCCCAAATATCTTGAACCCTGAAATCCGGTAGCTATAACTGTAATTTGAATACTATTATCAAGTTCGGAATCGATACGAAGACCATGAATAAGATTTACTTCCGGGTCGCACTTTTCCTTTATCGATTTAATAATATTTTGAATCTCTACCATTGTTATATCATCCGGCGCTGCAATATTTATAAGAACGCCTGTGGCTCCTTCTATACTGGTATCTTCAAGAAGAGGGTTATCGATTGCATTTGTAACAGCATCCAATGCGCGGTTTTCTCCGGCGCCGAATCCAATACCCATTAACGCATCGCCTTTGCCCTTCATAACAGTTTCCACATCTGCAAAATCTGTATTCTGAAAACCTGTTTCCGTAATAAGCTCGGAGATTCCCTGCACTCCGCGGCAAAGAACTTCATCGGCCATAAGGTATGCCTTGTTCCAGGATGTTGTATTGTCTATGATTTTAAACAGATACTGGTTTGGAATAACGATAAGCGTATCTACTTCTTCCCTGAGTTTTGCAATCCCTTCTTCCGCAAGCCTCATTTTATAACGGCCTTCGAATTCAAACGGAGTTGTAACAACTGCTACAGTAAGAGCGCCCAATTGTTTTGCAATTTTTGCAATAACAGGAGCAGAACCTGTTCCTGTTCCGCCGCCCATACCTGCGGTAACAAAAACCATATCCGCGCCTTTCAAGGCTTCGGCTATAGCGACTTGATCTTCCAGCGCAGCTTTTTCGCCTCTTTCCGGAACTCCGCCGGCTCCGCGGCCGCCTGTAACTTCCGTACCTAATTGCACTTTTACATCCGCTTTACTTTTTTTGTAAAGATCCTGGATGTCCGTGTTGGCTGCGATAAACTCTACTCCGCCAAGTTTGGATTCGATCATACGGTTTAACGCATTTCCTCCGCCGCCGCCGGCAGAGATAACCTTGATAACGGCAGGTACATCCTGCCTTGTATTTCGGCTTTCCTTTCTTTCTGCCGAAAACTCCCTTAGAGACAATTGTGTCTCCTGCGGTTTAAATTGAAGCACCTGTGGTTTTCCATTTGATACTTCGTTTGCCAGCTCACATACCGCTAATACATTCATTTTAATTTCCCCCCCCCTATTGGTTATAATTAAAAAAATTCTTCCCTTAGCCAGGTTTTTAATTTATCTATAAGAGCACCGCTCTTTTTATCACCTTGTCTTAAATCAGACTTACGATCTGAAGCGTCCGTACCGGCTCTGCGATCTCCTTCAAGCGCAAGCCCAATAGCAGTTGCAAAAGACGGAATACGATATTCTTCTACAAGTCCCGCCAAATCCTGTGTTGGTATCGGGCTTCCAAGCCTTGCGGGCAGTTTTAAAATATGATTTGCAAGTTCTACAACGCCTGATAACTGCGCTCCGCCGCCTGTTAAAACAACACCGCCGCCCAAAGGACGCGGAAGATTTAACGTATCAAGATGTTGTTTAACCAACTTAAATATTTCTTCCATTCTGGGTTTAATGATTGTAAGAATTTGCGATCTTGGAATTGACATCGGAGGTCTTCCTCCGACACCGGGAACAATAACTGTTTCCCTGTCATCCAGCATTGAATCCCAGCAGCAGCCTGCGTCAATTTTAATTTTCTCGGCATTTTCCAGAGAAATATTTTTTAGAATGGAAATATCGCTTGTAACCTGCGTTCCGCCTGCGGGAACTGTATATGTTGAATACGGCGTTCCTTCTACAAAAACAAGCGCATCCGTTGTGCCGCCGCCAAGATCCAAAAGCATGACGCCCAAATCCATTTCTTCCTGTGTAAGAACAGCGCGGCCTGCGGCAAGAGTCTGTAAAATAAGTTCATTTACCCTAAAGCCTGCCCTGTTTACGCATTTAACCAGGTTTTGCGCTCCTGTTACAGTACAGGTAATTATATGAACTTCAGATTCAAGCCGCACTCCAATCATATCGATTGGGTTACGAATACCTTTTTGATCATCAACCTTGTAATTCTGCGGTATTACTTCCAGTATTTGCCTGTCTGTAGGAATCACTACAGCTTTTGCCGCTTCTATAACGCGTGTTATATCTTCCGGTCCAATTTCCCTTTCTCTTGTATCTTTTCTTTTTCCGGAAACACCAACAACGCCGCGGGAATTAATTCCGTTAATATGGTTTCCGCCTATTCCTGTCCAGCAATCGGTAACTTCAAGGCCGCTCATCATTTCCGCGTCTTCAATTGCAGCCGCAACCGCCCTGAGGGTAGCTTCGATATTTACCACCACTCCTTTTCTTAAACCTGTTGACGGACGAGTACCCACTCCGATAATTTTGAGGATTCCATCAATATCGCGTTCACATATAACGGCGCGAACGCATGTCGAACCAATGTCCAACGATACTACTGTTTCACTCATATTAACCTCAGTTTCATAATAACCTTCATAAGGATTGCTCCTGTATTCTATATGAACCCATCCCGGATCTAAAATCTATTTCCTGCGGTTTGTTTGCTTCGGCTTCAAACACATTTAACATAAGAAGCATATAGCGCAATGTATCTTCCGTTAAATTATTTTCTACCCTTACCCTGATTGAACTATGAACAGGAAAAACAACAAGATCAAATCCATCCCATGTTTTTCTTTCAATGCGAATTTCCGAAACCGCAGACAATAATTCAGGCGATGAAGAAGCAAGGCTGCTTAGATTCCCTGTAAGCGAAACCAAAGAGTCCGGCAGGCGCATATTAACCTGCGGATTTTCTATTCCGGAAAGAATTGGAAGATCCATACCTTCATCCGCGTTGGGATCTCCAATTTTAAAAAATACTCCGTGCCTGTCTATATATATTGGCGTCTGCCTTGAATTTATATTTGTCAATGTTACCGCAGCCGCCTGCCTTGGATTAACATAAATGGTAAGCCTGTCCGGAAAACGTTTCATAACAACAGCAGACTCTACAAGAATATGAGATGAAACCCTGTCTCTAACTTCCCTTGCATTGGTAGAAAAATACGAAGAGTTTTCATTAATGCCGGCAAGATACAGTACTTCCGAACGCAGCTGCCCGGAAAAACCATGCACTTCTACGACTGTAAACGGAATAAAAGGGCTAATTCCAAAAAGCCATATCAATTGAGCAATAAAAATAACCGCAGCAACAATTAAAAGCCTTTTTAGCCCCTTTTCTATTTTGCCCGCAGGTTTTTTTTGCGCCTTTACATTATTGGAATCAACATAGTTGTAATCAGTATTCATTATAATCCTCCTGCGCATAATCATAATCTTCTTTAACAGGACATCCGCCCGTGTTTTCCCCGCCCTTTCTTGCAACATTTGTAATTAATCCCGCGCAGATTAAAGTTGTTAAAAGCGATGAGCCTCCCGCAGAAAAGAAAGGAAGCGGAATGCCTGTTGCGGGCAGCGCTCCGGAAACTACCGCTGTGTTTAAAAGCGCCTGGGACACAATCATTGTTGTTAAACCCGCCGCCAAAAGTTTTCCGAATACAGTTTTGCTTTTTAACGCAGCCCTGTATCCAAGTACTGCAAAGACAGCAAACAATGCAAAGAACAACAGTATGCCGATAAATCCTGTTTCTTCGACATATGCGCTAAAAATAAAATCGCTGTGAATCTCCGGTATACTCGCAAGCTTGCGCGTCCCCTCTCCAACGCCCTTTCCAAAAAAACCGCTTGAAACAATGGCATCGCGGCTGGCATTAACCTGAAAACCAGCTCCCATAGGATCCCATTCGGGTCTTAAGAAACTTACCAAACGCCTAACCCTGTGTTCTTTGGTAAAAATTAAAAGAGCTGCAATTGGAATTATCATCGCTATTGCCGCAAAGAAATATCTAAAACGCATTCCTGCAATAAAAAAGATAATCATTGCGTTAAAGACAATAAAAACAGCCGTAGAAAAATTATTTTGCATATATATAAGGCCAAAGAAAATCCCTGTAACCAATACCGGCGGCAAAATGCCGGAAGAAAAACTGTCTATATTGTTTGCTTTTTTATCCAGCAAGTGCGCAAGGTACAGCGGAAGAACAAACTTTACCATTTCCGAAGGCTGATAAGATATAGAGCCTATTTCTATCCAGCGGGAAGCGCCGTAACGTTCAACTCCAATACCCGGAACCAATGTTAAAACACACAGGAAAGCGGTAACAATAATAAAAGGTAAAATACATTTTCTTAAAACTTCCAGATTAATGCGCGAAAAAACAAAAAATGCAACAATGCCGATAACCGCAAAAATAACCTGTCTTATAATAAAATAATTACCGTCTCTGAAAAATCTGGCTGCAAAAGAATAAGATGCCGAATAAAGCGTTACAAGACCTGTCCCCAATAACAGTATTACACTGAAATAAAAGAGATGAACTGATCTTGCGTCGTGCGCTTTTTCTACATCAAACTGATACATTCTTTTTCCCTATTGAATTTTTAAAGTTGAAAGTGCAATCACGGTAAAAATTCCCCCCAGCACCCAAAAGCGGATGACAGTTTTTGTCTCTGACCATCCCATAAGCTCATAATGATGATGAAGCGGCGCCATTTTAAAAACCCGCTTCTTCCGCAGTTTAAAAGATACAACCTGTATTATTACAGATGCAATCTCCAGAACAAAAACTCCTCCGATAACAAGAATCAATATTTCCTTTTTTAAGATAAGGGAAATTACAGCAATAACGCCGCCCAAAGAAAGACTTCCAACATCGCCCATAAAAACTTCCGCGGGGTGCGCATTAAACCATAAAAATCCTACGCAGGCTCCCGCAGCGGCAAGACAAAATACTGTAAGCTCTGCAGCTTCCGGAATATACGGTATACCAAGATAATCAGAAAAGTCAAAACGCCCCGTAATGTATGTAAGAACCGCAAGCGTAAGAAAAACAATAATTAAAAGACCCGCCAAAAGACCGTCAAGACCGTCAGAAAAATTAACCGCATTGGATTCGCCTACGATTAAGAGCACCGCAAACGGTATCCAAACCCAGCCCATATCCAAAACAGGATCTTTAAAGAACGGAATATACAAAGCGGTCTGGTTTTCTCCGCCTGTAAAATAAATAACCAACACAACCGCGATTGCCGACACAAACTGCCATATAAGTTTTGCCCAGGCAGGAAGCCCTCCTGAGTTACGGCGTTTTACTTTTAGGTAATCGTCAACAAAACCAATCGCGCCGAACGCCAGAAAAGCGCCCATTGTTATCCATACAACTTTATTCTGCAGGTTACCCCAGAACAACATCGCGATAACCACTGATAAAATAATAAAAACTCCGCCCATTGTAGGAGTTCCGGATTTTAATAAATGCGTAGCAGGACCGTCTTCCCTTATGGATTGTCCTATTTTTAACCTTCGCAGGTATTCAATAATTCTTCCGCCGAAAGCAAAACAAATTAATAATGTAGTAAGAGCCGCAAAAGCACTTCTAAAGGTAAGATAACCCAATACGCGGAATCCTCTAAAAAAGCTGAATAATAAATCTGTCAGTTCATAGAACATTGGTTACCCCCGTAAGCATTTCGCTCAATCTTTCCAAAGCGCAGCCGCGTGAACCTTTTAGCAATACAAGGTCTCCCTGTTTTACATAACTGTCAAGAGAAGCTGAAAGTTCATTGATGTTGCTTGTATAAAAATAAGTTCTTCCGCTTTTGGACATATATTCCGCCGCTGTTTTTATTTCTTCGCCGAAAAGGAAAACCTTTTCTGCCATACTCGCCGCCAAAAGACTGCCAAGTTTTTTGTGTTCGGGGACGGATTTATCGCCCAACTCCAGCATGTCAGCTATGACATAAGTCTTTCTGCCCGGCCAGTCAACAGAATCGCAGAACTCAATACTCTTTGCCATAGATTCAGGGTTTGCATTATAACAATCACGGATAACAGTCGTGCGTCCTTTTAATATTTCAAGCCTGCCGAAAATAGGCTTAACAGATTCAAGCCCCTGCTTAATTGCCCTGTTACTAACGGGAACTTCCCTTGCCATAGCGATAGCCGCCATTGCATTTTCCAGATTATGTTTTCCGGGGAGAGCAAAATGTATTTTTTCTCCCGCCCAGCTAATTTCCGTTCCATCAAGACCAAGATTGCGCGCGCCTTCGAATTCTTCAAAACAACCCGCGCCGAAATACTTTATCTTTGCATTAACGCCGCTGGCAAGTTCCTTTTTAAACTCATCATTATCGGGAATCAATGCAACTTCGTTTTCGTTTAAAAAGTTAAAAATACATTTTTTTTCGTTAACTATATTGGCTTTACTGCCGAAATATTCGATATGGGCAGAACCTATGTTTGTAACAAGCGCAATGTTTGGTTTAAGAACATATGCGATTTCGGAAATCTCATTTGGCCTGTTCATTCCAAGTTCAAACACGCCAACCTCATGATGAGCCCTTGTTTCAAAAACAGATAACGGAAGCCCCGTCTCTGAATTAAGATTGCCTTTATTCATAACTGTATTTTTTTCGCAGGAAATAATAGCCGCTGTAATTTCTTTTGTTGTAGTTTTGCCCGACGAACCTGTAATACCAACCTTTTTTATGGATGGGAACCTTTCAAGATATATCCTTGCAGAGTCCTGTAAACCTTTAAGCGTATCAGGAACCACAATTAAGTCTTTACCCATTTCGCGGGCAGTATTTTCAAGATTAAAACTTTCAAGGGCGGAAGATGAAACAACGGCAGCTCTCGCGCCGGCTGCAAACGCAGCCTTTACAAAAGAATGCCCATCGGCGCTGGCGCCGGCAAGAGCAAAAAAGAGAGCGCCTTCCTGAACGGCGCGGGAGTCAATGGCTACCGAAGAAAAACTGCAGTTGTCTTGTGAACAAAACGAGATATGGCGCGCTCCAAGCGAATTGGAAAGCTCGCCGACACCCAGCAGGCTAGTATCCATGCTCCAATCCCCCCATTATTCTTACCTGAAGAAAATACTCAGGTTGTATCTTTTGCAAATTAAGATTGCTTGTAGCAATATCTTCTATTCTGTCCGGAGACGAATATTCGGAAATACCGGCAATAAGCCTTTTATTACTTTCCACCCATTCAGTCTGGGTTTGTTCCAGGCGAACCAATTCCCTGGAAAGATTCTGATACCTTGTAGACTGCCAAACCAAAAGACCCAAAAAGGCAGGAATCGAGAGAACCAACAAGTAGAGCAAAAAGTACTTTTTAATCATTACCATCTCCGTCTAACACTTTTTCTACAACGCGTAACCTTGCGCTTCTGGAAGGAGGGTTGCGCTCAATCTCGTCCTTTGAGGGAGTAACTCCCTTTTTTGTGAGCAAATTGACTGAGCGACGCCCTATACATTTACAAATCGGCGCATTTTCAGGGCAAGTACAGTTTTTATTCATGGATCGCAGGAAATTCTTTACAATTCTGTCTTCCAATGAATGAAAACTGATAACCCCGAGCCGTCCCCCCGGCTCGAGTACCCTTAGCGCTGCCTCAAGGAGTGATTGGAGCCGTGAAAGTTCCCCATTAACCGCAATACGCAGAGCCTGAAAAGTTCTAGTCGCAGGATGTATCGGACCGTGCCTATAAGAAGCAGGCACAGCCCTTTCAACCAAATTGGCAAGAGCCGATGTGGTAGTAATTGTAGATTTTTGTCTTTCATTAACTATAAGAGCGGCAATACGGCGCGAATATTTTTCTTCCGCGTTATTATATAGAAGATCTGCCAACTCACGTTCCGGAAGACGCGCCAAAAGGTCGGCAGCGGTTAATCCGCCGGAAACATCAAGTCGCATATCAAGATATTCGTCTTTTTCAAAGGTAAAACCCTTACCGCTCTTTTTATAGTGATAAAAGCTCACGCCTAAATCAAAAAGAATAGTATCCGGCCTCTTGAATTGCGAAGGATAATCCGTAAAGAAATCATGCGACCAGCCATTATAATAATGAACGCGATCCGCAAATGCTTCCAGGCGTTTTTTGGCAACGGCAAGAATATCGCTGTCTGCGTCTATTGCAATAATTTTGACATCAGAAAAGTTTGAAAGAAAAGTATAACTATGGCCGCCTTCGCCTGTATTTGCATCGATCATCAATTCATTTTTTGCTCTTGGACCAAGAAAATCGAGGGTTTCATCAAGCATAACGGGGGTGTGTGCAAATCCTGTCATACCTTCCCCTCTTCTGCAAAGAAGTTAACCTTCCCCTGCATTCTTTTATGTACGTTTTTGTTAATGCTTCGTACTTCTTCCATAAACGTTTTATTAAGGTCGACATTCCAGATTTCCAGATGACCCTTAATACTTACAACAAGACAATCCTTTGTTACATTGGCATAGGATCTTAAAATGGCGGGAATCGGGATACGGCCTGTTTTTGGATCGATATCGACAGGACAGGCAGTGCTTACGTGCTGGTATTCAAAAGCTTCGATTTCTTCGGCAGTCCATTCGTTTTCTATACTCTCTTTTTTAAAGGTCGCAATGAAATGTTCATATGCGGCGGATGTCATGACCCAGATGCATAATTCCTTCCCTTGCGTGACTACCAGTTTCCCGGTATATCGTTCACGCAAGGGAGCCGGAATTACGACCCTGCCTTTGTCATCTAGAGTACTTTCAAATGTCCCAGTCTGTAGTACAAATTCCACTTGTTTCCCCAAAATCCTATTTAATTCCACAAAATGACACTTACAGTATCTCCCAAGAAAGATCACAAGTCAATCACTATTCATAATATTTTTTTAAAAAAATGCAAAAAAAGTGCGAATTCCGCTATACGCGCATGTAGTAAACGGGGATAATTGCATGAATTCGGCTCTTGGGCTATGATTTGGGCATGCATATAAGCGAATATTTTTTAGTTTTTCCCGAAGGCGATGTCCAGGAAATACAGGGGCGCCTGCCCTTTAATGTCCTTGTGGACATGAACGGCAATGTCCTAAGCCTTCCCCTGCCGACAAATAAGATGATTGTTTTTAAGGTTGCGGGAATAAAAACCGAAGAAAGAACAGGCGTGAGTGAAACCTATCATTTTCTTGACCTAATGAGCGCCGAGGAACTGCTTGAGTACACGAGTTAAATCAATAGGAACCAGGAATGAAAGTTCCCTGCATAAAACTCTCAAATTTCAGTATACCGGACCGGGCGGAAAGACCGAGGTAGAAACGGGCGAATTTGTCGCCGATGGGGTTAGAAACGACGGTGAATATATCGAGGTTCAAACGGGCAGTTTTGGCCCCTTAAGGAAAAAAGTTACAGAACTTGCCAAAAGCGCCAATGTGCGTATTATCCACCCTATTGCCGTAACCAAAAAAATCGAGGTTTATGACCCCAAAGGAAAACTCCTGTACAGGCGAAAAAGCCCCGTACGCGGCTGTATTTGGGATATTTTTGACGCTCTTTTATCCGCCCCCTGTCTGCCGCTCGTAAAAGGCGTAGCGGTGGAGATTGCCCTTGTAGACACTTGCGAAAAACGCATAAAAGACGGCAAAGGCACATGGCGGCACAAAGGTATAAGCAAACATGACAAGGAACTGGCAGCTTTTCATAAAAGCATTGTATTAACCAAAAAAGCCGATTATCTTAAACATTTTGTCCCATTCAAAAAAGGCGAGGAGTTTACGGTTTCGTTATTGGCGCAAAAGGCAGAAATAAAAACCGATTCCGCAAGAAAAGCCCTGTATGTGCTTACAAAAATGAAAGCTGTAAAAAGAATCGGAAAAAAAGGCAATTCCTGGCTGTATATACGTTAACCAAGCAATTGTTCGATTTCCTGCGCGGTGGATAGTTCCAGGGCTTTTTTTGCCGTTTCCTGCGCTTTTTCTACGGTTACGCCGGCGATTGCTCTTTTTACAGAAGCTACAGATGAAGCGCTCATACTGATTTTTCTTAGGCCAAGGCCGATTAGAAGCGGAACTGCTTTTATGTCGCTGCCCAGTTCTCCGCAAATGGAGATTGGTTTACCTGCATCGTTAAAGGCTGTTATTGTTTCTTTTATAAGTCTTAACATGGCGGGATGAAAACTTTGATAATACGGCTCTACCGCGCTATTCATACGGTCGGCAGCGCATACATACTGGCATAAATCATTGGAACCGATACTTGCAAAATCTATTTCTTTGGCTGCCTTGTCCGCAATAAGCGCGACAGACGGTATTTCTATCATTATGCCTGTTTTTATCTCTTTTAGGGATTTTCCTTCTTTTTCGAGCTCTTTGCGCGCGCCTGCAATGAATTCTTTTGCTTTGCGAATATCGTCAAGGGAGCTTACCATGGGAAGCATTAACCACAGATTACCGTAAAAAGAAGCGCGAAGAGCGGCTCTGACCTGTGTTTTAAAAACATCGGGGCGGCTAAAACAAAAACGCAAGGCGCGGTTCCCAAGGAAAGGATTTTCTTCGCGCGGCAGTTCCAAACTGGAAAGTTTTTTATCTCCGCCAATATCCAGAGTGCGCAAAATAACAGGACGTTCTCCAAAACATTCCAGAACTTTTTTATACATTAAAAATTGTTCTTCTTCCGTTGGCAGCGTACTGCGGTTCATGTATATAAACTCTGTTCTGAATACCCCGACAGAATCAACATATTCCGAGACTTCCAGCTCACTGTCATCCGCGCTTGTTATATTAAGGCCGATATCTATTTTTACGCCGCAGGCGGTACATCCTTCGCTGTTAATGAATGTTTCGGTTTCTTTTTTTTCCTGACAAAAGGTTTCCCTTTTTTCATTGTATTCCCTTACCGTTTCTTCATTTGGGTTTAAAATTACTGTTCCTTCATAGGCATTTACCGCCGCAAGCTGTTCCTGTTTTACAGTATCAAGAAGCTGCGGTATACACATAACAGCGGGAATCCCCAAACCTTTAGCGATAATCGCAGCATGGGATGTAACTCCGCCTGCTTCCAAAAGTATAGCCAAAACCCTGTTTTTATCCATGGATGCAATATCCGAAGGCATAAGTTCATCCGCGGCAATAATAACAGGTTTTGTTAAAGCGTTAAGTTTTTCTTTTTTCTGCCCGTACCAAAGCCGTAAAAGAAGCGAACGCACATCGTCAAAATCGGCGGAACGCTCGGAAATTAAGGGGTCGGGTGTTTTTTTTAATACATTTAAAACAGTGTCATAAACCTGAAAAATAGCCCAATCCCCCGCCCAATTTTCATTTTGTATTCTTGCGGGGATTTCTTCGTTAATGATAATATCTTCTACTATTTCTTTTTGAGCGTTAAATATCTCTGCTTTTGACGAATCTACTTTTAACAAAGAAAGCCTTAGTTCTTCAAGTTCATTCAAAGCTTCTTTTTTAATAGACAGGTATCGATCCAGATGCGCCTGCGCCTGATCTGATGTTATAAAACTTTCTTTGGGTTTTTTAAATTTTTCATTATAGATATAAACTTGCCCCACAGCCGCGCCGGGAGCAGCTCCTTTTCCCTGCAGTACCATATATAAATAAGGCTGCCTTTTTGGGGCAGCCTTACTGTTTTTTACCAGCCGTCGACCATGTCGTCCGGATCACGGTGATGTTCAGAGAACAAGTCGGTTTCCGCGCGAATATCGTCAAAGTAAATATAGTAGCTGCCTCTGGCTTCTAACGGGTCACAATCAATTCTAAAGCCCATTATTTTAATGCCAAAGTTGCCCTGGTGATGATAACTTCTTTGTACAACGCCGCTAAGTCCGTCATCTGGAGCGGGCGGAATAGCAACAGTCATTCTCTGCCATCCCATGAAGTTAAGTCTTCCCATGTAGAACTCATAGTTTCTGCCGTAGAAATCCTGAATTAACAGAACCAGCGAGTGGTTAAAGTTACGGCCTGCAACCCATACCGATACGGTCTTTGTGATACCTTCGATTGGGATAGGGCGGCTTGGATAAACCGTAAAGCTGGAATAACCCCTGCGAAGGAAGTCTACTCTTGTACCAAGAACATGAATGTCCGGAATATCAAGACCTTCTTCGTCCGGTATTGGTGTTTTACCGGCAGGATTACCTCTGAACAATCTTGTTGTTGTATAGCCTTCGTCGGTTGACATTGTAGACATCCAAAAACCGTCTTGTTCAAATTTTTCTACCGAAACTTCCCTTATCATCTGCTGAGCAGATTCAATCCCGAGCCTTTCGGGATCCGGTGTGCCTATTTCTCTTTCCTGCTGGGCATAGACAAAGCCGCCGACAAACAGGATTAAAGCAATTGCTAAAAATTTCTTCATTATTTTTATCTCCTTAATTGCTTGACCAAAGCCTGTCAACATGAGCCGGATCGGCCAAATCATTGCCGTCAAACAGGGTTTCAAACATATCTGTTAAAATCTTAAACTGCTTAAAGTAAATATAGAAATTGTCTACCCTTTCGGTTGGCTGTGTCCAAATCCTGAACTTGACAAATGTCAAACCCGCATAGGAAGGCAATGTGCGTCTTGCCTGTGTTATATTGGTTGGAATACTAACGCGGAGATTTCTCCAACCGGGATATGAAAGATCGCCAAGGCGCAGAGTATGAACTACACCGCGGTAATCACGAACAAAAACTTCGATGTAATATCTAAGATTTGCTCCCCAAACCCATACGTCCATATTGGAAACTCTGCCCGGAATTGGAATTTCAAACGGGGTGTTATCATCGTCGTCGGCTAAAACGGGATAAAGATCTATCCAGTTATATCCTCTGCGATCGAACTGACCGCGTAAACCAAAACTCCTGATAGGCGCAGCGTTCGGATCCCTTGCGTAACCAAAAACGGCTACCGGCCAGGCGTCTACAAAAGCCGTCTGCGGATATCTGACAGTGTGTCCATTGCTATCCTGAACAGCGTTTCCGTCAGAGTCCCTGACAGGCGAAATAAACCTGCTGGCCTGAGTCATCCATCTATACGGAGAATCGTCATCCCCGTTAAAAGATTCCAAAATCCTTGTTTCCCAGGCGACAGTTCTATCCTGACCATATCCTGAAAAGACCGTTATACATGCCAAAATAATCAGGCAAATAATTTTGAAACTAACGTGTTTCATCCCTAACTCCTCTTTATAAAGCCTTATTTCAATTATATTTATTAACGATATCTTTGTCAATCATTAAGGGTTGATTTTTTCATTTTATACTGATTTTTTGATTCTGCGCAATATCCCCCTGTCGATATTTTTACCGCCCAAAACGATGAAATTTGACCTTAAAAACCCCTGATTTTCGCCCCCGGAAACCATCCTAACCGCCTGTTTTGCCTGTGCCCAGGGCGAGTCGTCAACCAGTAAAACCACGTCCCGGGGAGCCAATAAAGGGTCCAGCCACGAGAAAAAAATCACGGGGATTTCGGCCTTTCTTTCCAGATAGTCCGAACCTGTACCTGCAAGTACTACGCACAGGAAGGGGGATTCGCCGCTATATTCGGCGGCTAAGGACGATATAAACAGGGGTTCTGCAAGGCTTTCCTGTTCTTCTACCCCCCTGACAAAGGCTTCCCTTAGCTGTGTCCCATGAGTCGAATACAGGCGCGGATCGATCAAAATTGCTATATTGCCTTCTTTTCCCCTGGAAATAGCGCCTGCGGCAGCCCCGGCTCTGTAAAAATCGTCTTCCATATCGGTCCCAAAAACCAGAAAATCGGGCTGATTTTCTGCCGGGCTTCTTCTTCCTGTAAGCAAAACAACAGGTATATTTGGGTTTTGGTCGCGGTACATCCTTGCCGAACGGGAAAATCTTTGCGGAAAAAGCACACAAAACGGCCGTTTTGAGACCTGTGCAATTGCATAGGGGACTATATCTTCGCCCGCGTCATTGGCAACAATTACGGGTTTTACTGCCCTAAAAAGAGATATCGATATACGAAAAGACTCATTTTTTAGCCTTTGTTCACCGTAAAAACTGACAAACGAATTTTCTGTAACTATCAATACAGGAGAACGAGCAAGATAAATCACCCATAAAACGATAATAGCCGCGGCAATACCTATAGCTATTATTATTTTTTTATTATTGAGCATACCTATTGAGGATACCCGACATTTACATCGACATATCCAAGCCTGGAACCGGGGCCTGTTACGGCTTCCGCTTCGTTTCCAGGTCTTGATGAATTATCAAGTCCTACAGGGCTTGAAACCTGCGTCTCGTTGGACGGCGCAGGAGCAGATGCTGCACCTGCCGTACTTACAACACTAACCGAGCCTGCGTTTACCTGAACGGCATAACCTCTGTTTCCCTGAAAAAGCACAGAGCCGTGTTCAACGCGGACAGTACGGGTATCAAATACAAATGTTGTTCCGCGTACAGAAGCAGTTGCAGAAGGGCTTGTTACGCTCATTGACATTCTTAATCCGGCAGGCGGATTCACTTCGATTCTTACTCTGCCGGCTCTTAAATCAACATTTAATCTTTCATCATCCTGAGAAGCGCGTATTTCCCTTAAAGTAAGGCGGGTAAGAGGCTGAACGAGTATGACTGTGCTTCCTACATCTATAACAGCGGTGCTTCTTAATCCTACATATACCGTGGTATCTTCCCTGACTGTATCTCCTGCTCTTGCCGCTACATAGTTAGGAGTACCTGAATGTTTAATTTCTACGGTTCCGTTTAATGACCTAATTACGCCGCTTTGTGCAAAAAGAAAAATCGGCATACATAACAATAAAATAACAAAAATTGTTTTTCTCATATTTACTCCCTTATAATCCAAACACTACATTTAATTCCAGCCGCCATAATACTCCGGCATTTGGAGCGGCGTTTCCCAAAGAAGGCAGAAAAGCTCCGCCTTTAAAATTTATTTGTAAATCCGAAAACGGATTCCAGCTTACTGTGCCGTAAAATTCATTTCCCAAAAAATATCCGTCGCGGCCGTCCAGTAAAGGATAACCCGAAAATGTTTCCGTGTCACTAAGTATAAAATACGACGAGTTTAAGCCCAGCGACAATGATTTATTTAACACTACAGAATAATTCAGCGCTATACATGAAACGCCGGAAAACTTTGCGTTAAATATTTCTCCCATGGATTTTGTTGTTATCGGCAAAAAAGCTCTCATAAGGCTCTCTTCGAAAACTGCGCTGGAAAATCGTCCGTAAAGCGAAAGTTTATCCTGCGCCTGTGTTGGAAGCGGCATACTGAATCCGGCTTCGCCTGCCAAAGCTATTCCAAAGATGTTATTGTCCTGAATTAATTCAAGGCATCCTCCCAAATTAATGGAAAAAGAATTTGCAGGCCATGTTATCCTGCATGCTATATATTGACTGTGCAGGCTTCCGTCTAAATCAAATTGTCCTATTATCGAAGCTCTTGCCTGAAAAGGTCCAAGGCTTAAATGTTCCCAATCCAAAGCTCCTATTAGACGTTTTGGCGCAAAATATGTACCGGCAAAATTATTAAAGTCCAAATCCAAAGCAAAAGAATCGATCTCTTCTTCATTCATGGCTATGTTTGCTCTTTTTTTATACAAAAATCCTGTATACCAAACGCCTATGCTGTATTTTCCTGTTTCGGAAAATATCGATATTCTGGCTCCGTCGAAAAGTCCGTTTGCTATAAATCCCAACGGATCTGAATAATATATTCTTCCTGCCGATAAATTCCCAAAATCAAAGAGCCGGTTTAATTCTGTCCGTAAAAGTTCGGGTATAAATGCAGAATTGTTATTTATATATTCATACGAAAAACCTGCAGAAATATATAATTCTCCATTATCGCCTAACAATGTTGTATATCTTGGTATTATTAGCGCTGTGTAATCAAAATTACTTTCTTCCTGCGCTCCAAATCCTGCACTTTGATCGATTATTATGCCGAAATCATTTGCGTTTGCGAGGAACGAAGAACAAACAAAAAGGAATAATATTAAAACGCAAAGGCGAATCGAACCTTTGGTTCGCAGGCGCACAAAGGACGCAGGTTTAAAATCAAATTTACTCATTGGTTTCCTCCTGCAAAAGCACGCTGCCTGTTATATACAAGAGTAAATCGCCTGATACCTGCATGTTCGGAGCGGCTCTTCCCTGTATTATTCCCAGATAAACAAGTTCCCTGTATGCATAACGGGGACTTTCTGTAATTGTATACATTATGCCGCCTTTTAATTCCCATATTTTCATTATTAACAGCGATACTACATCCAATCTTGCATTATCGTCTCTTCCAATTCCGGAAAGCCAGTTTCTTTCTGTAACATATTCAAATGCGCGCGTTGGGTCTGTTATTTCCTGTACTCCTGCGGCATTCAAAAGCAGCCAGGCTGCCTGTCCGTAGTTTACGGCTTCCAATGTTAAAAGGTGATCGAATTCTTCTGCGCTTTGGGAGAATGCGGGGAAAACAGTGAGAAAGAAAATTATGGAGAAAAGAGCTCTCGCAAAGACGCAAAGGCGCAGAGAACGCGGAGTTGTTGTTTGTTTTCTTTTCCTTGTTTCCGAGAAATCTTTGATTGCTGCCCGGGATTTCTGAAGAGTTAACCACGGAGTTACTGCAACTAAAGTTGCTTGGAGGTTTTTTTTCATTGGTTACCGCCTTGTTTTAGTTTTGGGAGATTTGTTTCGGTGTCCCATTCCCAGATTGTTTGGAAGTTCCAGCCGGGACCATTGGGTGCAAGAGTACTCCACCATTCTGGGCTGGTGTATTGGGAAGGTTCTACAGTTGCACCGTCTTTGAGGTTTGCACCAGGAGTTGGAGTGTATGGAGTACCATTGCTTTGAGATACATTATAGCTATATAACAGCTCTATTTCGCTGCATGCATGGTTGTTTGTTAATGTTCCGTTATTAACACCTGCCACACGCGCAAGAGAAGTATTATTGCCTGTTGTAGTTATTGATGTATTTAATGCTACACAATTTAATATTGTTGATACCATAACATTCTCTCCTGCAATACCACCAACATTCTGACTACCGGAAACAACACCTGTAGCATAACAATTTTCAACTCTGCTTCCATTACTACTTCCAACAATACCGCCCACTTGCTGACTGCCAGAAACAGTACCTTCAAAATAACTATTTTTTACTGTAGAACCCGGGCTACTGGTAGATGTATTTACACCTACTATCCCGCCAATAGTATTACTGCCACTAATTTCGCCCTGTACATAACAATTTTCTACGATACTATTTTGATTATATCCAACTATACCGCCAACACAATTACTACTACCAGTAATTACAGCATTTACAAGCGAGACATTACTTATTGTTGCGCCATTAGTCATTCCGAATAAGCCTTGGTCTGCTGCTGTTAAACCACGCATTCTTATATTTTCAATAGAAAACCCGCCGCCGTTATATGTACCTCTGAATGATGTTCCGTTGCCTATTCGCGTAAAATTGCTTCCGTCCTGTTCTACTGGTACCGTTAATTCAATTTTTTTCACCTGTCTGTAATGAACACCAATAGAGTCATTTCCTGCTATGATCCCCTGCAATGTAGCAACATCATGCACAATGAATGGGTCTGTCGGTGTACCTGAGCCTAAATCCGTTGTGAATTGAACGCTTACGGTTCTGCCGTTTATAAGGGTAACTGTAAGTGTATAATCGCCTGTACTTTCTGTTCTGAATGTTGAGTTGGTTCCTACGGTATCAGAAGCGTTTCTCCATTCGTAACTTGATACATCATCTGAATATTGATATGCAGCTGTTAGTGTTGTATAAATTGGAGCCCTGCTATTGCTAGTTTCACCATTGCCCCATGTAACAGATAGGGTTCCAATTGGTAAAATTGGATTTACTTGCGGGTTCTGCGTGTTTTTCATGCCGCGTAATTCAGGAAGTTCCGCACTGGCGTTCCATTGCCACGAGCCTGTTTGGGTAAGAACCCAGCCTAGTGTATTCTGCCAGAAGTTTTGGTTGTTGTATTGGGTATTTGCAGGACCAAAATCAACATTTTGACCGTTTTTACCTGTTGCATAAAACGTATTATCTATTGTTATATTTGTACCTATACCTGTCGTTGTATTATAACTGTGCATTGGGATTAGGTCGCTGCGTGCACGATTGCCAATATGTGTACCGCCTTGTGCAAAATCAACATCACCTGTTATACGTCCTGCCCTGCCTGTAGGTGGAGTAGTTGTAGTTGATGTCGTTGCCGCAACTAAACTATTAAGCGCTACACAGTTGGTTATAGTACTACTTCTTAGATAACCAACTATACCGCCTACTTGATCCGAACCTACTACATCTCCTAGCGCATAACAGTTTTCTATATAACACGCGGCATAAGTCTCACCAACAATACCGCCGACATTGGTACCTGTTGCGGTTATATTTACATTTGTCCAGCAGTTGGTTATTCGTGAACCATCACTACTACCAACAATACCTCCGGCATAACTAGTATTATTGGAACTAGAAGAACCAACAGTCATAGTACCGGTTACATAACAGTTTTCAATACTGCCCGAAGCAATAAATCCGGCAATACCGCCTACATAGCTGTTTGCGGTAATATATACATCAACAAGTCCAAGGTTTTTAACAGCAGCACCACCGCTATGTATATAACCAAATAACCCTGCGTGCGTTAAATTAGAATCGTTTATCGTCAGATTTCTAATCTCAAAACCGCCGCCGTCATATATGCCGCAAAAAGTACTAGTCTCATCACTGCAAATTGGTGTCCAGTCTTCGCCTTCCAAATCAATATTGGCAACCTGTCTATAATAAGCTGATAATGCCAATACGCCATAAGCCTCTTCTGTACCAACTTTTATTAAAGATTCTACATCATAGACAATAAATGGGTCATTGTACTCACCTGAGCCTTCGGTTGCGGTGAAAGGAACTTCTATTTCGCTTAAACCAATTCTAATAATTAATTTATACTCGCCTATAACAGTAGGTTTAAATGTTTTTTCTCTTCCTTCAGATATATTATCATGATTAAACCACTCATAACTAACACTTCCGCTTCCATTATAAACAACAGTTAGCGTTGTATAAATTGGAACTGTATTTATAAATGAAAAACCATCATCTCTTGTTATTCTGAAACTGTCAGGAAGTATACCGTCAATCGGTGCTACTCGCGGGTTTTGCTGTCCGCCCACATTTTTTAGTATTGGAAGTCTCGCAGATGGGTTCCATTCCCATATATCGTCAAAATCACTGTTCCATAAGTCACGCCAGAAAGCCTCTTGTGTATATAAGCTCGCATTTACATCAATGCCGTCTAAGTTATCATTGAGCAATGTTCTTAGAATCAAATCGCTGCGTGCGTAGTTGTTGGGGAAAAAAGCACTATTCTCTTCATTACTTGTAATACGCCCTATATTAGCTGTATCCGAGGTTATACGTCCATTTAAAGCAACACAACCTCTTATCCTGCTTTGATTCATGCCGACAATACCGCCAACGTTTTCCATTCCTTCAACATTCGCAGTAACATAACAACCAATAACAAAGCCGGAATTTCTATTAATTCCTGCAATACCACCGACATTATCACCACTGCCAAAAATATTACCAGAAACATAGCAATTTCTTATTTCACGATTTGTATCACCTGCAATACCGCCGATATTATCACTGCCAGAGACATTACCTATAAAATAGCAATTTTCTATACGACGAAAGTCACTACCATTACCCACAATGCCACCAACATCAGAATGTCCATTGATATTTCCAGTTACATAACAGCTTTCTATAGTACCTCTAAATAAATAACCAGCTATACCGCCGACACTAGTAGCATTAGTAATTTCTATATCAACATTAACTAAACCAATATTTCTTATATATGCGTCATTAGCGTTTACACGACCAAATAATCCTTGTTCATTTAGTTGGTTACCACTAATCGTTAAATTCTCAATTATAAACCCACCACCGTCATAGACACCTGCAAACGGCGTACTTTGATTTCCAATCGGCACCCAACTGCCTTCAATCCTCGCTAAATTTATATTCGCTATCTGTCTGTAGTGAGAACCCAATTCCCAGCCAACAAAATCACCTTCATTTTCATTTTTACCAACGCTGCTTAATCCTTCAGCGCTATAAACCAAAAATGGAAAATCATCTGTACCATTACCTGAAAATTGCATTGTTATATCAACAGCTTCATTTCGTCCTGATCGAATTGTTCTATTCGCTACGCCTACTGCTTCTTTTACTTCATCGTCATTTCTTGCTATTACAAGAAAATCGTAATAACCGGGAATAACAGAAAATGTTATTGTCTGGCCATATATTACATCCAGTTCTTCATAGAGCAGCTCACCCTGAGCGTCAAATAATTGTATTGTATGAGAAAGACCTTCGGGATCAAAATCAGACGGAAAACCAGACCTCGCGCCAGAACCGCCTATGGTAATCGTTAAAGTCGCGGGGCTGCCATTGAACGAAAAGGGATCATGGCAGGATGTGAATAAGAGAGATATAAAAACCACTAAGGCGAATAAGGCGCACAAAGGAGATTTTTTAGAAAAGACCTCAGACGGAATATTGTCAGCGGACGAAGCCCGAAGGGATTTACGCGGACGAAGCTCGAAGAGATTTACGCGGATTTTTTTTATCATTGATTGCCGCCTTGTCGTAGTTTTGGGAGATTTGTGCTGGTGTCCCATTCCCAGATTGTTTGGAAGTTCCAACCGTTTTCACCAACTGCAAGCGTAGATGTCCACCACATTTGATTATTGTATTGGTCTATTTCAGTACCTCGACGGACATCTGCACCGTCTATGTGATCACCTGCGTTGCCGACTGGATCTTTATTATAACCAGAAAAGTCATCCCACGCATATTTAGGTATTAAACCACTACGCGCAAAGTTGTAAACAAGGCTTCCGCTGCCGCTGCCTACAATGCGTCCTACTTCATCAACTTGATTAAACATTGCACCGCTTGTCACAACAACATACTCGCATAACACAACGCAATTTTGAACAGTGCCGCTGCTATTATTACCAACAATACCGCCTACATCTTTATTACCGGATACTATACTGCTATCTTCCCCTGCAAAAAGACAATTTCTTACAATTGCGTTTGCACCTGTACTAAATCCGACTATACCGCCAACAGAATCACCAGTACCGGAAATACTACCCTGTACGTAGCAATTTTCAATTGTACCATTTGTATTCTGTCCAGCTATACCGCCTACATTAGCTGTACCTTGTATATCTATATTTATCAGTGAAACATTTTTTACTATTCCGTATATACCACTTCTCATTACAAAACCAAATAACCCTTGATGTGTTCCGCCAGAAGTTATAGTTAAATCCGAGATATAGTATCCACAGCCATCATATACACCAGAAAATTGATTCGAACCTACATTACTACCAATCGGTACCCATTCTACTCCAGTCAAATCAATATCCCTTACCTGCCTGTAATGCGAACTAAGCGTCCAGTTACCATCACCTGCTTGTTGTGTACCAGCTCTTTGCAACGTAGCAACATCATGTACAATGAATGGGTCTTCTGCCGTACCTGAGCCTGGGGATACTGTTACAGGGGCGCTTGTTTTGTTTACATAACCTGTTAAAGAAACTGTTACTGTATAGTCTCCATCTGGAATGAGTACGGTATATGTTTGTACGGCAGATGGGCTGCGAACGACCTCGCCATTAAAGTTCCACTGGAAAAGAACACCAGACTCGCTTCCATCATAACTTGCAGTAAGTACTGTGCCGGAAAGAACAGGATCTGATATTGTATCGCCACTTTGCGTCGTAATTGCGATAGTCCCCTGAAGGGTAAGCACTTCAACACTAAATTCAACTTCAATATGACTCAATCCAGGAACGCTAATAATTAATTTATAATCACCAGCGGTTTCAGGTGTAAAGGTTCTTTCATCTCCTTCTAAAGTATCACCATCTAAAAATACCCACTCATAAGTAACAATTGCAGTGCCTGTATATTCAACAGTGAGTGTAGTGCCAAAAGGTATTAGATTTGAAAAAGACTCTCCGTCACTTCTGATTATTCTAAAGCTATCCGCAACTGTACTAATCGGCATTACTCGCGGGTTTTGCGGACTATGAAAGCCTCTCAAAATTGGAAGCCGCCCATCAGCTATGTCCCAAATATCTTGATTAAATCCTGCAGTTTCGATCCACAAAAACGCGCTATACCATTGCTGTGCGGTTATATCTGTACCGTCTAAATCATCCAGGAGTAACGGCTTGGGAATTAAATCGCTGCGTGCATGATTGCCATAGAAAATAGTATCAATTTGGCGACTACCTACAACACGACCTACATTAGCAGAATCTGTTGCCGTAACACTTCCGTTTAAAGCAACGCATTGAAGTATCTCTGAACCAGAGCCAACTTTTCCGGCAATACCACCTACATTATCTGTTCCACTGACATTTCCTGTAACATAGCAGTCATGAACAGTTCCAGAAGAAATAATACCGACAATACCGCCTATATCTTCATTACCGCTAACATTGCCGGTTACATAACTGTAATATATTCCTCCAAACAAAAACCCTACAATACCGCCGACATAATTTTTACCTGAAATATTACCAGTTACATAACAACCTATTATCGTGAAATAACCATCATCAGTACCATTTAAATAACCAGCTATACCACCGACATAACTGGCATTGGGAACATTAATATCAACATTAACCAAACCAATATTTCTAATTTCCGAATGTGCAACTTGGGATGAATCTCCGACACGACCAAACAATCCCTGCTCATCTTCGGTTTCATCCCTAATTGTAAGATTCTCAATTACAAACCCGCCGCCGTCATACACGCCTATAAATGGTAACAAACGACTACCAATCGGTTCCCAATTACCTTCAAGCCTCGCCAAATCTATATTTGCTATCTGCCTATACTCAGCATCCAATCCCCAGCCCGCAAAATCGGCATCATCAGTATATTTACCAATACTGCTTAATCCATCAGCATTGTAAACCAAAAATGGAAACTCATCCGAACCATCGCCGGAAGGCTGCATTGTTATATCAACAGCTTCATTTCGTCCTGATCGAATCGTTTTGCTTGCTACGCCTACGGCTTGTTTTTCTTCATCGCTATCTCTGGCTATTACAAGAAAATCGTAATAACCGGGAATAACAGAAAATGTTATTGTCTGGCCATATATTACATCCAGTTCTTCATAGAGCAGCTCTCCATTAGCGTCAAATAATTGTATTGTATGTAAAAGACCTTCGGGATCAAAATCAGACGGAAAACTGGATCTTGCGCCCGAACCGCCTATGGTAATCGTTAAAGTCGCGGGGCTGCCATTGAACGAAAAAGGATCATGGCAGGATGTGAATATAAGAGGTATAAAAACCACTAAGGCGAATAAGGCGCACAAAGGAACAGGAAAAAGTATATTCTTCCTGTATTCCCTTCGTGCGACTTTGTGCGACTTCGTGGTAAAAACAGAGCTCTGCGAACCTGGCGCCTCTCTCTGGGGTCTTTTTTTGGCATTTTCCATATATTTAGCTCATTTTTTACCATATAATGGAACTCCGTGTCAATGGGATTGACCAAGACGATAAAACCAACTATTATATTAAAAATAATCAAGGAGTAAGAATATGACCAGTTATAAAGAATTGGGTCTTGTAAATACAAAGGACCTATTTAAAAAGGCGGTTTCGGGCGGATACGCCATTCCCGCATACAATTTTAACAATATGGAACAAATGCAGGCTATTATTCAGGCTTGCGTAGAAACAAAATCACCTGTTATTTTGCAGGTCTCGGCTGGGGCGCGTAAATACGCTAACCAGAACATCCTTCGTAATATGGCTCGCGGGGCTGTTGAATATGCCCATGAGCTGGGCTGCGATATTCCTGTCGTTCTGCACCTCGACCATGGCGATACTTTCGAAATTTGCAAGGATTGTATCGAGACCGGCTTTTCATCGGTTATGATCGACGGTTCGCACCTTCCTTACGATGAAAACGTCGCCCTTACCAAAAAAGTGTGCGAATTCGCGCATTCTCAAAAAGACTATGTTTCCGTAGAAGGCGAGCTTGGGGTTCTTGCGGGCGTAGAAGACGATGTTTCTTCCGAGCACAGTTCCTATACAGAGCCGTCCGAAGTTGTCGATTTTGTAAGCAAAACCAAGGTTGATTCTTTGGCTATTTCCATCGGCACAAGCCATGGACGCACAAAGTTTAAACCCGACCAGTGCACAAGGGACGCAAACGGCATTCTTATCCCCCCTCCCCTTCGCTTTGATATCCTGGAAGAAATCGAAAAACAAATACCGGGTTTCCCTATTGTTCTTCATGGTTCTTCTTCTGTTCCAATCGAATACGTACAAATGATCGAAAAGTTCGGCGGTAAATTGACAGACTCTGTCGGTATCCCCGAAGAACAGCTTCGCAAAGCTGCAAAAAGCGCCGTCTGCAAGATCAATATTGATTCCGACGGACGTCTTGCCATGACAGCTCTTGTACGCAAAGTTCTTTTTGAACAGCCTGATGAGTTCGATCCGCGCAAGTTTATAGGTCCTGCGCGCGATGAGCTTAAAAAACTTTATGCTCATAAAAATCTTAATGTACTGGGTTCGGCGGGACAGGCGTGAAAAATAACTTATCGATGATTCCGCTATTGCTGACAAAAAATATCGGCCTTGGCGCAAAGATTGCTTCCAGTTTATTCAAGATTGGCAAGGGAAAGCACTTATTAAAACGCAATTATGGTCATGACCATTTTAAAAACCTGGGGCTTGTTTATTTTAAACCGACAGGCGCATGTAATCTGCGTTGCAAAACGTGCGGTCAGTACGGCGACAAAGGCGTAATGAACGACTGCGCCGCGGAAGAAAACAAAAAAATCCTGCCGCTTGAAACATGGAAAAACTTTATCGATCAAATCGCGCCGAAGAAACCAACTATCTATGTTTGGGGCGGCGAACCTTTCCTCTATCCCGATTTAATGCAAATTTGCAAATACATGGTAGATAAAGGTTTATTTGTAAGCGTAAACACCAACGGTACTTTAATGGAAAGGTATGCCGAACAAATTGTCCGCGATAAATGGAGTACTATTCTTGTTTCTCTGGATGCGTTCCGCGATGTGAACGACGATCTTCGCGGCAAGGGCGCATACGATAAAGTAATCGCAGGTTTTAAGGCAATCAACAGGGAAAAAGAAAAACAAAAAGCCAAATATCCAATGCTTGGTGTTGTTACGGTTGTAAGCAATAAAAATTACATGGATTTGGCAAATCTTGCGGAAGCAAGCAAAGAATACAAACTGGATTTGCATGTTGTAAATCTTGGAACATATACAAACGACAATATCGTAGCTACGCAAAAACGTTTTATGAAAGAAAAACTCGATACCGATATCGATTGTCTGGAAGCCTACAACACAGGTTATAATCTTGGAATCGATGCGCAAAAATTGCATGGTATTTTGCACGACATTCAGGAAAAAAATTACGGTCATCCGATATTAACTGTCCCTACATTAAACCCTGAAAAAACACACACCTATTACGCCGAGCTTGAAACGCCCGTGCGTAATCATTGCGTGGTGCCATGGTGTCAGCTAAATGTAAACTACAACGGAGACGTTCATTTTTGCGCCGACTACCCCGACTACATACTTGGAAACATTAAAGATACTCCCGTAAAAGAAATTTACAACGGAGAACGCGCCAACAAGTTCAGAAAAGCTCTTCATGAAAGCGACGGCGGAATGTTCCCCGGATGTCTGCGCTGTTATCAGAATATGTTGTTTGGCAGAAAAATCAAAGGATTTTAAAAGGAGTTAATTTATGCTTCAATTTATTTTAGTACTGGTATTGAATTTTGTAATATCCTGTATGAACTCAGTGTCGGTCGGCCGAATGTGGTCTGAGTCAAAAGTTGTCGGAGGAGCGTTCAGGGTTTATACTGTAGCAGGATATATCATGGCTGTTACAGGATTTACAATGGTATACGGCTATTTATTAATAATAATTGCGCCGCATGTTATTCCTTTAATACCGGGGTTATCGGAATTTCCTGTAGAACCTTTTGTATCGCTTGCAGATGATTTACTTTATGTAATGATAACTATATGTGCAATTCCTACCGGATTTATTATATGGTATAATACTTTTATTCATTTTTGGCGTAAAAAAACTCTTAAGAATGGCCTGACTGTTGCATGGAATACATATGCCCAAATTCGAAACACTATAAGCGCTGCAAAAAACATGCCAAGCGCAATAGGCAGAATCTCAAATGCCTTTTTCGGCGGAAAAGACAAAAAAGGAAAAGAAAAAATTATACTCTTTGCCGTTTTTGTTTTAATTTTGGCAGTTTTGGGAGGCTGGCTAACTGCTTCAGCTATAATGAAAAAAGCCGACAGAAAACATGACGGTTTAGCAGAATTCGCACCCGAAAATCAAAAATAGGGACGCACAACCACAGTAACTTTTCTCGCAATTTCCCTAAACCGTCTTTGGTTTCTTCATGTCCGGCTGGTATTTTTCGTATTTTCGAGCTATGAAAAATATGGTAAAACCAAGAATAGTAATAGCAACTGCAATTATTAACTGAAAAATCATATTAACCCCCCATAATCCATTGCCTGATTATTTCGACAACAGTTAAAATACCAAGCGCACCTACAAATGCTCCTGCATATTTAAGTACGGTCATAACCTTGTTTTCTGGTCGAGCTAAAACACTCTGTATACCAATCAAGGTTTTATTTATATTGTCCAGTCTCTCAACGATTTGTTCCATAGTATATTTATAGTATATCAACATTTAACTTTTTTCAACTACTTTTTACACAAATTCAAAAATCTTCTGCTTATTCATTTAGAGAGTTACATCAATTCGTGCAGGGAAGGCGGCGGCGCTGGCCGGAAAAACATTTTTGGCGTTCTCCGTTGGAGAGACCGAGCGCAGCGAGAGGCTCGTAAACGGGCTCTTCGCCAAAGTTTTTACGGCTAGTGACGCCGCCTTCCCTGTACGGGGTGCCGCAAGCCTACCATCAGCCTATTGTCATTTTCCAGCAAAACATTCATAATACCCTCATAATATGGAACAAATAATTTGGGTCTGGAATTACATGAAAGGAAAAAGAGCCGTCTTTATGGGCGGCATTTTTCTTACCCTCGTTACTTCGGCAATGCGTGTAATAAACCCAATGCTGGGCTTAAAAATAATTGACGAAGTAATAATCGCAGGCAACACAGAACCCTTAATACCTCTCCTTGTTACAATGATGATAGTTCAGCTAACACGTCTTGGTTTAAACTATTTAATGATAATTTTAATGGAAATCGCCAGCACCGATGTTATGACTCGTCTTAGGCGCGATATGTACGAAACTGTTCAATGGCAGGATTTTAGATTTTTGGGATTGTTTCCTACCGGCAATTTAATGACACGTTTGACCCAGGATTTGGATCGCCTTCGCCACACCGTCGCGTGGGTCTCATATCAATTTATAGGAGCAATCGCGCTTTTTGTTTCTACTTTTACTTTTTACATGATAATAAACTGGCGTCTTGCCCTGTGTCTTGTCGCCATAACGCCTTTTATTTTGTATATCAGCCGCAGATTTGTAAAAAAAATACGGCCGCGTTTTATGCTGCTGCGTCAAAAACTTACAGATTTAGGAACCGCAGTTACAGAAAACATCGACGGCAACCGTGTTGTAAGGGCGTTTGCGCGCGAAGAATATGAAAAAGAAAAAGTTGAAAAACACAATGCCGAGTTCCGCGACATATCATGCGAAAACGCTCTTATAACCGCAAAGTATCAGCCTTTTCTGGATACAACAAGCCAACTTTTAATGGTAGTAATGGTTGTTGTCGGCGGTTATTTCCTTATTAAAGGCTGGATGACTCCCGGGCAATACATGGCGTTTTCTTCGCTTACATGGGCATTATCCATGCCAATGATGATGTTAGGCCCTCTTCTTGCCGACCTTGAACGCTACACTTCCGCAGGAGAAATGATCCGCGAAGTTGTAGAAGCGCCGAAAGGAATCGGCGATATTTGCGGCGCGGTTGAACTTACACAAAGACCAAAAGGAAAAATCGAATTTAGAGATATAAAACTAACTATAAACGATACTACTATCCTTGAAGATATTAATTTTACAGCGGACGCAGGCTCTACAATTGGAATTCTTGGCAGTACGGGAGCCGGAAAAACTTCTCTTATCAATCTTCTTGTTCGTTTTTACGAGCCGGATTACGGCGCAGTTCTTCTGGATGGAGAAGATGTTAGACGCTACACATTATCATCGTTAAGGCAAAATATCGGGCTTGCAATGCAGGATGTTTTTTTATTTTCCGATTCCGTAAAAGGCAACATCTCCTACGGCAGACCTGAAATGGATATGAAAACCATACAAAAGCGCGCAGTTCAGGCGGACGCCGATAGTTTCATTAAAGAAATGGCAGACGGCTACAACACGCTTGTAGGAGAACGCGGCGTTGGTATTTCGGGCGGACAAAGACAAAGAATCGCTTTGGCAAGAGCGCTCGCGGTAGAACCGTCCATTCTTGTGTTAGACGATACTACTTCCGCGGTAGACAGCGAAACAGAACAATTTATACAACATCAGCTGGAAAACCTGGATTTTCCATGCACAAAAATAATTATCGCGCAAAGGATTTCATCTTTTAGAAAAGCCGATTTGATTCTTGTTATGGACAAGGGACGCATTATAGAACGCGGAACACATAACGAACTTTTGGCGGCAAAAGGTTTTTACCATAACATATGGTCGCTTCAATATAATCAGGAGGATAAATAATGGCCTTCTGGAAAAAACGAGCGC
>Ga0123356_10000341_pt1 | contig 53848 bp, 37 predicted proteins | sample TergutEmb28metaG_2_FD_92546 | JGI IMG/M metagenome (GOLD analysis project Ga0123356, IMG submission 92546) | Embiratermes neotenicus P3 segment gut microbial communities from Petit-Saut dam, French Guiana - Emb289 P3 | ecosystem: Host-associated > Arthropoda: Insects > Digestive system > Gut ...
CCGGCGCTACTTCTGCAATAAAAACCAATACTAACAGGGTAGAAATACCATTAACAGAAACATCGGGAACAATTCCGTTACCAGCAGGAAACAACAGAGTTACTCTTGTTGCAAAATATAACGGGTTAGGTGATCTGGATGCAACAGCGCGGACTGTCAATATCGACTGGTTACAAGACTTGTCCGCAGCGAGCAGATTCACCGCAAGCCCGACTGCTGCCCCCGGTGTATTAAGTTATTCTCTTACAGCGACAAACCCGCCAGCTGACAGTTATACCCTATATTATCTCCAAACAAGCGGCAATGAAACTGCCCAGCAAATAATAGATGATCCTGAAACAAATACGCTGCCGATAACTCCAGGTGATGATAGAACAATCGATCTGGAGCAAGGCGGAAAGAACAGGTTCGTTGTTGTTGCAAGATATGCAGGACTTAACGATACAATATCAAGGGTGCAAACTGCTGATTTCGACACCATTTTTGTAAAAACCAGTATCCAGGAATCCATAATTAACACAGTGGTAAGCTGGTCTTTTGAAAATGAGGCAGGCACTCCATTTAACCCGGTCGGTGATATTACATTGACCTATACCTACAGCGGTCTTGCAATTGCCGGCGGCACACTTACAACCAACATAATTTCGGGAAATGAATCCATAACACTTGCAAGCAATGTGCGTCAGCATACCATTATTCACAATGACCTTATTGAGATAACAGACATTGTGGTCTCGACAATATTTGGCAGTGAACCGGTTGACAGCGCGCCGATAAACTCATCGAATATAGAGCTTCGTTTGTATAATATGGCGTATGCAAAGGCAAGCGAATACGGCGCAGTGGAAATGTTCAGCCATGGAAGGGCTGCGCCGGTATCATTAGGCCCCACTACGCAAGCGCGTGCACACACCATCATTAACTATGATAGCAGCGGAAACCCGGTTAATCTTTATGGAGCAACCTTTTCAAGGGGGCATGGAGGATTATCTGGTTCAGCGGATGCCACCAATTTACGTGAATGGCACTATGACGGTGAATTCCTGTATGGCCGTTCTAATGGCGGAAATACCAACATCGTTGACGGAACAGACGCAACAGGTGCAGTTACTCCCAGTACAGTTGCAGACCGTTGGGCGGATAGAAACTCGATCTTAGCCGGTCATACTACCACAATCTGGGCAGCATTTCATAATAGATTCAGACAGGATCCGTTTAATTTTATTCCCTATGATATAAATAATGGTTTCGATAGTCTGCATGAATTTATGTTTACTGATCCAACAACAATAGGAAACAACCTTACAAGCGGCCGATCAAGTGCCCCGGAAGGATTAATTCGGACTACAACCAATGGTGCATTATCACACCGCAACGGTATGTTCCAGTTTTCAATCCTTATGAATGGCGACAGGACAGGCAATCGGGTTAATATTCAATGGTCAGGAGATGTTACCATGACTGCAACAGGATACGCGCACAGCACCATCACCTTTTTTATTGATGAAAACTTCAGGTTTGTAAAATACCATGCATTTGACCGGTATACCGTAACACTCTTAAGCGCGACTACCAGCGTTCAGGCAACCATGTATTTTGTATATCACGAAAACAACATTGATTTAAACAACCATGCGACATACCGCGCGCATCAAATACGGCCCACTCACGTAAATTATTGTGATTGCGTAAATTGTGATGAATTCATTGCACCTAATGGCAATATTGCCGATGGCAGCTGGGTTGTCGCAAACAGCAGATACCCCATTACCCTAGACTGGATTGAAAATGCGAATGCGGCTTCCAAAGTCAGTATTCCAAGACCATAATTAAGGAGATAAAACATGAAAAGAATTACCGTATTAGCGTTAACGATTTTATTAGTACCGTTATGTTTAACCGGCTGTCCAAATGGCGATGAAACAAAAACAACACCGGCAAATATGACTTTTGTGGATGATCTTGTTAATCCTACCCTGGAATTTACAATTGATGAAAATCTGGGATTTCAGGTTGCATTTATAGCTTTCCCGGATGATCCAGAGAAGGTAGAAGAACTTGAAGCTATGGAAATCACCATAGGAACAGTAGTATACGGTAAAATAACAGACACAAACGACCAATGGACAAATACCACTATTACCGGAACTGCAAAAAACATGGGATCAAATACTCATTTACTCAACCTGATATTGTCAAATCCCTATGAACCTGTTGCAGTTGATATTGAGCTGACGTATACCAAACTTTTTGATGAAATTATTACGGTAACGGTGTATTTTCCTCCTGAGCCTCCTGATCCTGAAGCGGATGAAGATGATATATCTCTCTCTGCCATATCCCAGGCATTAATGGGCAGAGACTACATCAGAAAGTAAGGCTGGGCATTATTCCATTGTTGACAAGGGCGCTTTCGAACCAAAAGTTCACAGTTTGCAAGCGCCCTCTCATTGTTTTACACATTTTCTCTTAGTATATTTTTCCAGTCTCTTCTGCCGTGTAAAAACCTGATAACATTTACAATATTGTCGTCTTCATTTATTACAAAAAATATTATATAATTTTTTATCATTATAAACTTAATTCCTTTTTTTGCTAAATACTCATCGGAAACAAACGGATATATATGGGGCGTATATTCAAGTTTTATTTCACATTTTTCAATTTCATCCAATAGATTATTGGCTGCTATGGTATTTTGTAATACTTCAGCAATATATTCTACCGTGGATAAAATATCACCTTCAGCAATATCCGTAATATTCACCGAATAATTCATTGGTTAATTTTTTCCCGAATGGAATTTATTGCTCCTTTTATGGGTTTTACCTTGCCTTGCTTTACCTGATCAAGACCTTCTCCAAGTAAGGAATATAATTCTATTTTTCCAGCCAATAATTCATAGGTTTCAACGCTCATCAAAGCAAGATCGCCAGCTCCATTTTTTGTTATAAAAATTGGTTCAGGATACTTATGGCATAATTCGGAAATCGCATTATAATTTTCCAATAAATCTATATTTGGTATAATATTTGGCATAAATTTCTCCTCAAAAAATGACTTATGCTGGAATTATAGCATCACTTTTTATTTGATTCAACCCGAAAAGCCCATAATGTCCAGGGAGGCGCGGTCAATGCCTTCGCGGGCAAAGCCGCAGATGATGATTTGAAAGTATTTTGCCATCTCCATGATAAGGGCGGGGGATTTTCTGGCTTCCGGGGGCATGCGGGCAGCGCTGTCCACCGCATGGGAAAACATCGAAAGCAACAAACGGGTTGCCATATCGGAATCCAGATTGGGATCAAACACACCTTCGGCCTTGCACTGTTCAATAATGGTTTTCATGGCGGCAAGAATGGCGTCTACATAAGGGGATTTGCTTTCGCCTTCCAGTGAAACAAACGGCAAACCGGGATTCAAAAAACTGCGTACCTTAAAAATGATAATCATTTCATCGGAGTCGCCGAACAGCTCCACATAGCTGCGCCATAAACTTTTCAGGGCATGTATGCCGGTAAGGCCGCTTGCCGAAAAGGGCTGCAGGCGCTCCAGAAAAACCCTGGCCGACTCCTCGCCGATTTCATTAAAAATGACTTCCTTGCCGGAAAAATACAAATACAAGGTCGCTTTGGAAAGTTCCGCTTTGCGGGCAATATCCTCCATACTTACCCGTTCCACCCCCTGCAACAGGATCAGTTCCCGGGCGCAGTTCAAAATGGTCTTGCGGCGTTCATTTTTCTCGCGTTCTTTTCGTTCAGTTATTCCCATAATAGTCATATTTTAGACTTTTTTCAAAAAAAGTGCAATAACTATATTGATTTTTCCGGTACTGTGTGATATTATAGTGACATGAAGAAATATAGTGTATTATTCCTGATTTTGGTATTGTGTTTTGCGGGATGCTCGGAAGAACCAGATGCTGATATTTCCATCGGCACGGTTACCGTATTTAATATTCCCGCCAGTTTTACGGTAGATAAGAGCAGTACAGCGATTCCCTTGACTACGTTCAAGGTGTATCTGAACGCTTCGAATTATATGGATGCAAATAAGGATCCTGCTTCCAAGGGAATGGCAACCGTTTCCGAAGGTACCTTAGCCAATGGCACATACACAGTAACCATGCAGCTGGAACAACCCAATCATCTTTTTGATCCTAATGATAAAAACCCCAACCTGGTCACCGGCCCCTGGTCGGGCACATCAATATACTTTTCGATAATGATAAGCCCGCAGGATACATCTGCGCACGGGGTTGATGCCATTTGGGCAAAAGGCGGCTATGACCTGAACAAAGGAAAGGCAAGCATCAACTGGAATGATCTGATAGATTTTCGTGATGGACCTGCAATATTGCAATTAGGCGCAAAGGCGCTGGCTTTGTACAACGACATTGTTTGTAACGATCCTGAAATAACGACAGGGCCGTAATAATGAAAAAAACTGGCCTTATTCTTGTATGCGTATTGCTGACAATACCGGTGTTTGCCGCAGACTCCTCCCCCAGCCTCAGCCTCAGCGCTGGTGGCGGCGGGCTTTTGGGTTACACCTTCACCCGGTACACGCTGGAAGGCGGAGACATAACATCAAGCCAAAATATGGACCGGCTGGACTATGCGGGATTTTTATTTTTTGATGCCACCTATGTGGAATTTGCCGTCATGTTCAAGGGCGGGGCTAATACTTACGAAGAAGATATAATTTTTAGCAACACCGCATTTCCCAATAGCAAAGGCACAGGGAACGAGACCAGTCTGGGGTTTTCCCTATTGGGAAAATATCCGTTTATGATTAATCCAAGAACGATTTGGTTCCCCCTGTTTGGCGTTGAGTATCAAATTGCGTTGATGCAAAGACGGACGCCTGATGGAGATATAAAAGTAACATATGACCGCTCAAAAGGCAGCGTAATGACAGACAGAGACAAAGATGAGAAGCCCTACCCTCTTTCCGCGTGGAACTCTCTCTGGATAAATGTTGGCGCGGGGCTGGACTTTATTATCACCGGCCCGCTGTTTCTGCGCAGCGAATTGCTGTTCGGATTCAGGCTGCCCACCTCTTACGAAATGGGCGCGCTTGAAGTGGTCAAAAATCCGCCAATGAACGTTACTGACCCCAAACTGGCAGGACTTACCGGCAGCCCCACCCTCAAAATAGCCCTCGGCTACCGCTTCAGATAACGGGCATTGAGTATGAGCATTTGGATGCGGTTTTCTATGTTGGCAAAGCTGACATCGGGATCGTAATCCAGGGGCAGAATCTGAATGTCAGGATGTATCTCCTTGATCTTTTTGATAACGCCGCGCCCGCAAATATGGTTGGGCAGACAGCCAAAGGGCTGAAGTATCACAAAAGAACGCACACCCTGTTCGGCATAATGGAGAATATCCGCTGTTATTAAAAACGATTCCCCGGACAATATCGAATGATGTATAATTTCATCGCTGTATTGTGCCTTTTCCTGCAGCGTTAAATCCCGCTCATACAAAGGATGCTTTGCGGCAATTTTATCGGCGGACCGTATCGCCGCATCCATAAACGCATTACCGGCAACCGCATACAGTTTATCGTACAGTTTATGCTTTACCCTGAATTCCTGCATCTCGGCAATGGTATGCTGCAGGAACAAATGACGGTAAATGCCGGACATACGGGGGAAAATGACTTCCATGCCGTTTTTTTCCAGATATTTTTCTATTTCCTGATTTGAACCGGGATGAAAGGTTAAGAGGTATTCACCCTGAATAAGGACCGGCTCTTTCAGTTTGGATCGGTCATACCGGATTTTGCATAAATCAAACATGGCCTTTTTGAAAGGCTTCATCGAACCACGGATACCGCCTTTTTTGATACCTCTGGCAATGTCGATAAAAGCATTTTCCACAATGGCATCGGTTTCACCAATGTGGATTTCGTACGGCCGTATTTTACGCCGCAGGAATTCCAGCGTATCGGTCTGCACAAGGCCCCATATCGTTTTGGCATACGTCATAAGCCCAAAATGCACACCCGGATGCGCATTTTTTGAATCTATCTGATCGGTGGTAATAAGCGGCACCTGGGGGAAGCCCGCTTCGTCCAGAGCCTTTCTGGCAAGCGGCAGGTAATTGGCAAGGCGGCAGTCGCAGAGTACTTTTGCAGTCCCTACGACGGTATTGTTGGGATCATATTTGCCGCTTTTCAGGGCAAGAATGGCTTCGCCAATGACAATCTGCGCGGGAAGACACATATCGTTATGCACATATTTTTTCCCCATCGCAATCGCTTCAGCGCCGCCCAGGGGCAGCGGTACTGCCTGATGACCGTCATTGCACAGGCTGGCGCTTAAAACATGACAAAATGCCCGGCTTGCATTGGGTATCAGGATCGTTTTGCCCTGGTCTTTTTTGAGGCATTTTACCGGATACGGATCACCCAAAGGTTTTACGTTATGAGTAACTTTTTTCCGGCGTATCGCGACCGTTTCCAGAAATGAACGCACCCGAATACGCAGCGGCCCGGCAATTTCACTTTCGTCCATTTTTAATATCAGCGGGGATTTGCCGGAAATTTTGTCCATGATACGGACAATTTCATCGGTGTACAGGGCATCGTGCCCGCAGCCGAAACTGAAAATATCCACATATTCCAGCGCAGGATGCTCCGCGGCAACAATGGCGCCGGAAAGCAGGCGGGCATGGTTGTTATTGGTTATTTCAATCCGCGATTTATCCAGCCGGACATTTCCCAAATTGGGAAGGGAATCCAGCGTTAGTACCGGCACGCCGGCGCCGGTAAAATAGCGTGACAAATTGTGATTGATATGTTCATCGTACTGGTAATGCCGTCCTGCGATAACAACGGCAAACGCGCCTTCCTTTTCAACATCTTTAATAATTTTTTCGCCGTTTTTCACCAGAGCGCAGTTAAATTCCTCCAGGGCTTTTTCCCCCTGCCTTATGGCAGCCAGCGTGGTTTTTTCAGCAATATTGAATGTTTCTTTCACATAACGGCACAGTTGAAATTCCATGTCCTTTTGTGAAAACCAGTGGCATATCGGCGAATCCAGCGGGATATTATGTTTTTCATCGGGGTTATCCGAACACTTAATGGAAAGCGGATACCCTTTCAAAACCGGACAGGTAAAAGTGCTGGACGGCTCCGGATTATCCGGCGGCAGCCGGTTTAGCTGCGGAAAGAAAATGCGGTCTACCTTGCTTTCAATTAAATCCTGAATATGCCCGTGAACCAGTTTTGCGGGGAAACAGACCGTATCGGAAGCCACATACTGCAGGCCCTTTTCGTACAGGAGCCGGGAACTGCGGCGCGATACTTTTGTCTTAAATCCCAAAGCGCCCCAGAACACTTTCCAGAAAGGCATATTCCGCCAAAAATCCAGTACCCGCGGCAAGCCAATGGTAATATCGCGCGCCGGCAATAACGGCGTAAAGGCATAATCCTTAAAAAGCAATTCATCCCGGATTTTGGTCATATCGGGAACAGCATTCATCACGCTTGTTATTTTTGCAGCTTCATTCCGTACAATATGATCCTGCGGATTGCCTATAAGTTCACCGCGTTCGCAGCGATTACCGGTAACCCAGGTTAAATTATTCCAGAAACGCACCAGAGTACGATTGCAGTTATTACTGCAGAATGGGCATATGACATTGGCTTCCTGAGTATAGTCAAATTGTTCCAGCGCGGCAAAACCAATAAAACGCGTACGATCACTGGGACCATGGGGCGAAGTATAGCCATGTTCCAGAATTTTCCGTTTGGTCAGCAGCGCTATGCCAATAGCGCCCATCTCTCCGGGAAAGGGGGCGCGCACCACCAATTTGCCCAGATATTGTTCAAATGCCCTGAGTACCGCGTCATTTTTAAGAGTACCGCCCTGCACCACTATGGTATTCCCCAGCTGAGTCGGATTGGAAATACGCACTACTTTGGTAAACACATTTTCAACTATCGAACGGCATAGCCCTGCCATAATATCATCAGCTTGTTTGCCGTTTTTCTGCTCGGTGATAATGGTGCTGTTCATAAATACCGTACAGCGGCTGCCCAATTTCGCGGGAGTTTTTGCGTTAAAAGCTACCTCGGCGATTTTGTCAACCGGAATATGCAGAGTTTCCGCAAAGGTTTCCAGAAAGGACCCGCAGCCGGAAGAACAGGCTTCATTTACCGTAATATTGGTAACAATACCATTAGCGATATTAATGGCCTTCATGTCCTGACCGCCGATATCCATGATAAACGTTACGCCGGGAATATATTTTTGCGCGGCTGCGACATGAGCGACCGTTTCCACCGTATGAAAATCCGCGCCCAGAGCCTTGTCAAATAACAGTTCCCCATAGCCGGTGGTGCCCAAAGCGATAATTTCAAGATTGATACCGGCATCGCGGTATTTCGTCCGCATAGCAAGCAGTCCCTGCTTTATCACCCTGAGCGGCTCACCTCTGTTGGGATTGTAAAAATAATCAACAACGTTTTCATCTTCGTCCATTAAAACAAATTTAGTGGTAGTTGATCCCGCGTCAATTCCCAGAAATACCTTGAGCGTATCGCCATATTCCCGCTTCAACGCGGCAAGATCGTTGTTAATCGTATGCAGCCGGTGGCGTTCCTCAAAGGCTTTCCGTTCATTCTGGTTTGCAAAGAAAACCTGATCGGTATTTTCGGTATTGAGCGTTACTACTTCGCGGTACATGGAAAGGGACGTAAGCGCCGCCTCTTGACTGAAATTGGAACTATAATCCTTAAACAGCTCGCCAACCGAAAGGGCTGCGCCGTAGGCAACCAGAAGTTCGCTGTTTGGCGGCCGGATAATATCGGCCTCGGCCAGGCCAAGCCGTTCGGCAAAAACCCTGATAAGGGTAGGATTAAAGGTCAGCGGCCCGCCTTCAAAAACAACCGGCGGCTTAAGCTCAAGCCCCTGGGCCAAACCGCCAATGGTCTGTTTTGCAATGGCATGAAAGGTGGAAAGGGCAATATCGGGCAGCAGGCCGCCCTGATTCAACAGGGGCTGTATATCGGTTTTGGCAAAAACCCCGCAGCGCCCGGATATATCGTACACCTGGGTACCTTTGGCGGCAAGGGCATCAAATGCTTCAACCGGAGTACGCAATAGGGAGGCTATTTCGTCAATAAACGCGCCGGTCCCGCCCGCGCAGCTCCCGTTCATGCGCATATCCCCAACCATCAACTGGCCGGTACTTTTATCCTTATAAAAAAAGACTATTTTTGCGTCCTGCCCGCCCAGTTCCACGGCAACCCTGGCCTGGGGGTAAAAGGTCCGTATTGCGATGGAATTGGCAACCACTTCCTGTATATACGGCGCATGAATCATTTCCGCAATGGTTCTGCCCCCCGACCCGCACAGGGCAAGCCGGAAATTTTCATGGGGAAACCGCGCAAAAATCTCTTTGAGAAACCCGTATACTTTTTCACTCTGGCACGCATGGTGCCGTTCATAACCGGAAAACAGCACTTCTTTTGTTTCAGGCCGGATAAGCACCGCTTTTACCGTGACCGACCCCACATCAATACCCAAATGCAGCATATTTTATTATACACAATCCTGCCAAAAGTACCAACTGGTAATAAGCCCGATTGGGCGGGTTATTTTTAACGAATTTTTAATATTCGCTTTACAGCTACTTAACAAGGAGGGCGCATATTTCCTATAATGGGAGTCCAGATGAAAACACGAATAGCTTTTTTGGAAGAACTTAACCGGCTGCGGCATGACATTCTTGCCATGGCCACACGGGTTGAGGAAGATTTAGGCAAGGCGCTCAACGCCCTGCGAAACAATGATGTCGAGCTGGCAAAAGAGGTCAAGGCGGATGACGCGGTGATCAATGCCATGCAGATCAAAATCGAGGATGAGGCTGCCATTGTGATTGCCACCCAGCAGCCGGTAGCGCGGGATCTGCGGGAATTGGTTACCATTTTCAAGCTGACCAGCAACCTTGAGCGCATTGGCGATCATGCGGTGCATCTGGCAAAGGCTGCCATCAAATTCAGCGACAAGCCGTCATTCCGTTCAATGGAACACCTGGAGCGGATGGCAGAAACCGGCCAGCAGATGATTCGAGCCGCCATTTCGGCGTTTTTGTCACAGGATGCGGATGGAGCGCGAAATGCCGCCGCCCTTGACGATATAATCGATACGGAACACAAGACCCTTATCGAAGAAGTGATGGCGTTGATAAAGGAACAGCCCAAACTCACCAAAAAAGCAATACGCCTGTTAAACACCTCAAGTTATCTGGAAAGGCTGGGCGATCATGTCACCAATATCTGTGAAGCGGTTATCTACATGGTTGAAGGCAGACATGAGGAATTGAATCAATAATGGATGCGAAAGCAGAATCTGCTTGCAAAGCAGAAGTTGCTTGCAAAGCAACCATCCTCATCATCGAAGACGACCCCGAAATTCAGGAATTGCTTTCATTTTCCATGACCAGAGAAGGCTGGAAGCTGGCTCAGGCAAAAACCGGCGAAGAAGGGCTTGATTACCTGAAAAAAAACAAAGTGAACTGCATACTGCTGGATATTATGCTGCCGGGCATGGACGGATTACGGGTTCTCAAAAAAATAAAAGAACATGAACAATACCGGAACACACCGGTGATAATGACCACCGCCAGAGGCGAAGAATCCGATATTATTACCGGACTGGAACTGGGGGCGGACGATTATGTCGTTAAGCCTTACAGTCCCAAAGTACTCATTGCCCGGATTCGCGCGGGCTTACGGCGGCAGGAAGAAAGCGGCTCAAAGGTAAAATTACGGGTATGGCAGCATGGCGGCCTAAAGCTGGACGCCGACCGCCACGCAGCGTTCCTGCACGACAAATCCCTGGATTTATTCGCCACTGAATTTGCCCTGCTGCAGCACTTCCTTTCCCATCCCGATATAGTGTTTACCCGCAGCCAGATCATCAACGCCATTCGCGGGCCGGATTACCCGGTAACCGATCGTTCGGTTGATGTACAGATACTCGGCTTGCGCAAAAAGCTGGGCGAGGCAGGCGAAATGATTGAAACCATCAGGGGCGTAGGCTATCGTCTAAAAGTACCCGAATAAACCCTGCCCCTTGAAATTCTTAAGAAGCGATAATTTCCTTGGCGCTTTCCAAAACCGTTGATATTTGCTTGCTGGCTTCATTTACTTCGTTTACTTTTCGGGTAACGTTTCCGGAAATTTGCTGCAATTTCTGCATTTCATTAAAAATTGAGCCGCTCTGTGTTTGGATATCTTCACTTCCTGTACGCACAATTTCTGTCTCGTTTTTAATGGAGGAAATCGCTTTAAGAATTTGAGCCCCGCCTCCTGCCTGTTCTTCTATCGCGCTATTAACCTGTGCAAAGGCGCTATCCATTGTCTTTATATCGTTAAATATTAAATTCATGGATTTAACGGTTTCTCCGGTAACACCGCCAATACTTTTAATGGATTTATCCATATTTTTAATTTCTTCTTTGATGTGTTTTGATTCCTTACTGGCCATTTCTGCAAGTTTTCGGATTTCATCGGCGACAACCGCAAAACCCTTCCCGCTTTCTCCTGCATGAGCCGCTTCAATGGCGGCATTCATGGCAAGAAGGTTGGTTTTAGAGGAAATATCCTGTATTATTTTATTTGCTTCCTGCAGCATTACCGCTCTTTCATGCAGGTTTTCTACCTCTACAGAAAGTTTTTGCATTTTTTCATTACCGGATGCGGATGCCAGAGCCAGATTATCGGTTATTTTGGTTATATCGTTTGTTATTGAACGGATAGAATCAATATTGGCGACCATCTGTTCGATAGATGCCGAAGAAGTACTTATATGCGAGGCTTGCGATTCAACCGCTTCTTCAAGATTATTAATCGATTTGACTATTTGTGAAATATATTCTGAAGTTTGCTCAACTGATTTTAACTGGGTAGTGGTTTCAATGAGCGTTTCCTCGGTATTTCCATGAATGACGTTTAAGGCTCTGGAAGATTCCTGGACAACATTACTGAGTTTATCTCCATCTGCGGTTGCTTTCTTTAAATGAGCGGTAACATCAGCGGTTGCTTTTTCTACTTCTTTCTTTAGATTGTCCCGTTCATTGTTTAGTTCAGCGCTCAGGATTGCTTCCTTTCTGTCTTTTAATATGCCGACATATTCAAAAACCATTGTTAAAGCAAAGATAAAAATATAACCCGCTATGTACCTGAACTTTATTGCCCCTTCCATTTCAAAAGCCGCAGTCCCGGGACTGTATAACAATACCGCAGCCGCAACAATAACTATGGTGGATTTTATTACTCCCAAGGTCATTCTGCATAAGAAAATCGATACCAATGGGTATGAAAACAACCAAATCGATACCCACAAATGCAGAGTACCGTTATAAAGAAGGAAGACACAATAGGACCCATACATTATAACCGTTGGTATCGGTATAAATTTCAATGGTATCTTCGAACGCATCGCTATCAGCGTCCCCAATGCCGCTATTGCGATGGCAAAGTTGATTGTGGCTCTGGTAGTGTCTATAGACATCCCTTGTATGCCGAATATCGTTAAAGGAACGACGGCGATCATGAATATCGTATTCATGATCAGATATCTTACCTGTTCACTAACATTCGTAAGCTGAAAATAGCGTTTCCCCAGAAATAGAGCTTTAAACGCATTCGGTTGTTGATTACTTTCATTCATAACATCTTTTTAAGCAATTTTTATATAAAAATCAATACCCCAAAAGCAAATTTTCGTAAAAAATGATGAATTTCATGAATTTCTGGCTTAAAACAACCAAAAACGTGGGTCATTTTGACACATTGATCAAATTGCCCTATTGTATTACTTTTTGAACAGAGACTTACATGGTACTACTCGTCATCCTTGCCTTTTTACTCATTATTGCCCTATTGCTGCTTCTGGGTCTTTATAGAGCCAAAACCAAGGCTTCCCGTTCACTGGTTCTGTCGCTGAAAGCTGAATTGGAAGGCATGGTCGCAGAACTCAGCCGGCGGGCGGAACAGGCAGAGGCGGAAAGCCGGCGGATCAACGCAATACTCAACGGGATGTCAGAGGCAGTACTGGCAGTGGACAGCAAACTGATCCTGTATCTGGCAAATCCGCGGGCGCAATCACTCTTTGGCCCTGGCAGCGCCGAAAAAATATCCCTGCTTGCCGCTACCCGATCGACCGAACTGGAAAACATCGCCCGCAGGGTTTTGGCGGAAGGCCGTTCCCTGGAAGTGGAACTGTCGCTGTGGGCTGGTTTCGCGCATACCCGTACCGAACAGCGGTTTCAGGCTTTTGCCGCGCCGATTCCCGCCGGTGTGGTAATAGTCATGGAAGATATTACCCGCCTGGCCAAACTGGAGCAGGTACGCAAAGATTTTATTGCCAATGTGTCCCATGAGCTGCGTACGCCTATCCAACTGATAAAAGGCTATTCCGAAACCATGCTGGACTCTCCCGATACCATGGGACCGTACCGCCGGTGTATGGAAGTCATTTATAAAAATGCCCTGACTATGGAAAACCTTACCAACGATCTATTGGTTCTTTCCAATCTGGAAAATGCCGGCAATGATCGCCTTGACCTGTCCGGCATGATGGAAGAACAAGCGCTTGCCCCGCTCATTACCGAGGCAGCATTGTCAGTTGAACCGCAGGCAAAAAAGAAAAACATAACCGTACACATAAGCTGCCCTGCCGATCTCAAAGCAACCGTCCATGGTTCATTTATCATACAGGCGTTGATCAATCTTTTGGAGAACGGCGTAAAATACTCACCGAAAAAAACAGCGCTATGGGTTTCGGCGTACAGCGAACATGATCATGTGGTATTGGCAGTAAAGGATGAGGGAATGGGCATTCCCCCGGAACATCTGGAACGGATATTTGAGCGATTCTACCGCGTTGACCGCGCCCACAACCGCGAAACCGGCGGCACAGGCCTGGGGCTTTCAATTGTCCGTCACATTGCGCTGATACACAACGGCACAACGGAAGTTGAAAGCCACGCAGGCGAAGGCTCTGTCTTCAGAATAAAAATCGCTCGTTAGTCGTCGTCTTCTTCGTCGTCGTCTTCGTCTTCTACTATTCCCAAAAGTTCAATGGTAAAAATCAATGTCGAGTAGGGAGGGATAAACTGCCCTGCCCCGCGCTCGCCGTAAGCCATGCGCGAGGGGATGAAGAGCCGGTACTTGCTGCCCACATTCATCAGTTGTAAGCCTTCAGACCAGCCCGGTATTACCATATTCAACGGGATTTGCTCAGGGTTACCCCGATCGTATGAGCTGTCAAAAACGGTGCCGTCAACAAGCCTTCCCTCGTAATGGACCAGCACCACATCGGTGAGTGCCGGTTTTACGCCTTCTGACGCCTCAAGCACCTCGTATTGCAGGCCGCTTTCGGTTGCGCGTACTCCAGAACGGGCGGCATTTTCCGCAAGAAACAGCTCTTCCTGTAAGCGCAATGCCTCTGACCGCTTGCGTACCGAAGCCTGAAACGCTTCCTGTACCACTTCACGGGCCTCGTTCTTGTCCATCAGGGTCTGTTCCTGCTCCATTGCCGATTTCAGCCCTTCAACAAAGGCGACATAGTCTATCTCCATGCCGGCCTGCTGCAGGTCGCCCCCTACCGTCATGCCAAAGGCATAACTTACCCGGGCTTTGTCACCGGTAAATTCGATTTCTTCCCGTATCCCCTTCGCCTGAACCGTCATTGCCGCGAGGAAAAGGCAGAACGGTATAACCCATCGTTTCATGTATGGTACCTTTTATCGAACAATGCCGAGCAGTTCAACTTCAAATATTAATGTAGAATACGGCGGTATTTGCTGCCCCATCCCAAATTGGCCGTACCCAAGTTCCGACGGTATTACCAGACGATACTTGCTGCCCACATCCATGAGTTGCAGACCTTCGGTCCAGCCGGGAATAACGCCGCCAAGGGGAAACTCAACCGGTTCGCCGCGGGGATAGGAACTGTCAAAAACGGTGCCATCAACCAGAGCGCCTTCATAGTGTACCTGCACGACATTGTCGCCAGTCGGCCGGTCGCCATTTCCCTCGATAATTACTTCATACTGCAGTCCGCTTTCGGTAACGGTGATCCCCGGCTTTTGGCTGTTTTCCGCCAGAAAGTCAAGTTCATCCTGCTTGTTCTTATCCGCAAGCTGCTGTCTTTCTTCTTCGCGTCTTTCCGAAAGGGCTCTGAACGAGTCATTCAAAATCTGGTAGGCCTCTTCCATGGTGAAGCGGGTATTATCGTGCAAGGCATCCTTTATTCCCTTGGCAAACGCGTCAAGATTGGGATACAGATTATCCGCTTTCAGGCTTCTTCCTACGTCCATTCCCAGTGCATAGCTGGTATCTTTGTCAAAGGTCTCTTCCGCAGAAGAGCCGCCGAATTTGTCGCAGCCTACAAAGGCACAGAGTACAGCGACAGTCAAAATTACAAATATGGTATGTTTCATGTCTTGTAGTATATCGCTTTATTAAAGTTTTGGATACCCCGATAAGTATAAATATGAAACTATTTTTTTCCGGCCTGAGCATCGTATTATTCCTTTTTTTTTCCTGCAGCAGCGCTCCCTCCCACAAACCCGAGGCCGTTAATCCCGCAATCACCCCCGAAACCCCCGAAATTCCCGAAAATGCACGGACAAGCGCCTCCGCAGCCGTCCCCAAAGCCCCCCCGCCGGCAATTCCTGAGCGGCCGGTACCGCCGGAGCACATTATGGGCAAGGGAATGGTCAGCCAGGAAAAACTTATGGGGTTTTTGCAGTGGAACAACGCAACGCTTGACCCTGCGTATGTCCGCGCGCTTGCAGCCTATTATATCGAAGAAGCCGCTATTGAAGGGGTAAACCACGATGTGGCTTTTGCCCAAATGTGCCATGAAACCGGCTATTTGCGCTACGGCAACCTGGTCAGCTTTGACATGAACAATTTCGCCGGGCTTGGCTCCACCGGCCTCCCCGGCCCGGACGGTCAGCCTGAACGGGGTCTCTATTTCCCCTCCCCCCGCATTGGCGTCCGCGCCCATATCCAGCACCTAAAGGCATACGGCTCCACCGAACCGCTGAATCAGGAACTGGTCAACCCCCGGTTTCGGTTTGTGCAGCGAGGCCGCGCCCCCACCATACACGGCCTTACCGGCACCTGGGCAACAGACCCAGCCTACAGCCAGAAAATCAGCACCATCCTCCAACGCCTCTACCAATTCTCCTTCTTCTAACAGTCCCCCCAACGGTACTTTGGTAAAAAAAAATAATTTTTTTCTTGCAAAAAAACCAATTCTGTGCTATTTTATTATTATAATTGGGGATAAATCTCTAATCAACTGTACGGGGGTAGACAATGCGGAAAAGTCTTATTGCTTTGATAGGTATACTATCGGTTTTGCTGGTTATGGCCTGCAACAACCCAATCGAAAAGGCGTCTGAGGGCCTCATTGAGGCGAACGAAACGCCTGATTTTGTTGAATTCGGCGACATCAATGCGGTTGCTGATGGCGATCCTTTGCCGCCAGACATTCCGGAAATGCCTCCGACCATTTATGCCATAACGGCGATAAGTGAGTCGGTGTACGGCACTGTCAGCACGGACAAACCCGCCGCCGCACCCGGCGAAATAATATACCTGACCATAGCGCCCAATCCGGGATACCGCATGGGCAGCATTTCGGTCAAGCAGGGACATAACCCGCTGAACTATGAAATACTCGAAAACAACTACTGCCGGTTTGTCATGCCTGACGGCGCGGTAACAATCACCGTAAACTTCGCAAGCCTGGGATACAAGCTCTACAGCATCGCGATTAACGATGTGGCAGGCGGCAGCATGATATCCAATCCGGCGGGGGCACAGCAAGAGACCATACCGGTTATCCTTACCGCCCAGCCAAATGCCGGCCAAAAGCTGAACCCCGGTGGTCTCCAGGTAACGAGCGGGGGGCAGCGAATCTCGGTAAACCAGATTAATGATACCGATTTTTCCTTTATTATGCCGAGCGGAGCCGTAACGGTAGCCCCGCAGTTTGTAGCCGAAAGCACGGTTTTCAATACCATTACTGCCAATGCGACCGGCAACGGCATTATCGCGGTGCCCGCCTCCGCAGCGGCCGGGAACCAGGTGCAGTTCAGCCTGATTCCGAACAGCGAAGATTACCGCGTACGAGCAGGATCGGTCAGTACCACTGGTGTTGCGACACCCACCCCAAATAACGGGGTATATACATTTACCATGCCCGGCGGGCCGGTAACCATTAACGCCATATTCGAAGAAATCCCCGCGAATGTCGTTAACCTGACCGTTACCGGACAGCCGACTCAGGGCTCCCTTGCCGTAACACCGCTGGTTGCCGGCACCAATACCATCCGGGCCGGCAAGACCGTAACCTTGTCACTGCAAATACCCAACAGAACTGACTATCGATTCAGCAGTATCAACACGCCCGGCGCAATCAACCGGCAAGAAGTTATTCCCGGCAGCGTCTGGACATTCACCATGCCCGAACAGGTCATGAACATCAGCGTTGGCGTAGAACGAATTCCCGTCTACTCTGTTACCCGCGGAGTAATAAACAACGGTACCGTTATTATTACCGGCCTGAAAGTAGACGGCACAGCGCCGCAGGGTGCGACCATAACCATTCAGGGCCTTCCGAATCCCGGATACGAAGTTACCACAGCGCCAACAATAACGGGTGGTTCAGCCCCCCTGACACTGGTCGGCCCCAACCAATGGCGCTTTACCATGGGAACAGCCAATTTGTCGGTAGGCATGAACTTTACCCAATTTGGCCCGTTGACCATTTATAAAGGCGGATTACGACTGGGCACCACCACTGACGGTATTCCCGATGTATGGGACTATGGCGGATCGCACCTCTCCAATGTGGAAATAAACGCGGAAGTAGGAGGCTATAACGGCAATACGCGCGCGATACGGGTATTCCGGCCCATCGCCGGAGCAGGCAGCAGCAGGCAGGAAGTCGCGCTGTCGCTCAATGTTAATCCGGCTATCGACTTGCGGGCAACAAACGCACGAGCCCTGTCCTTCTGGATAAAAGACTGCCGTTCAGTGCCTGAACGCTTTGAATTTGTGGGCTTTGGCAATCGTAATTCGGCGCAGCAAATGCTCGTGCTTGACGATTCGGCAACCATAGAAAATACCTGGAAACAGTTTATCATACCAATACCGCCGGTAACCAAAGGCGGTTTAATCACCCGGGTATTCTTCATCAAATTTGATGAGATGGAACCGGGCGAAACCATACTTATCGACAACATTGAATTCTTAACCAATTACACAACGCCCAAAGTGGAAAGTTTCAATTTCCCCGCCGCAGCGGCGGTACTCAATTCGACGGATCCCTTTAATCCCTGGCAATATATGAAGGGCTTTTTCACCTATCCGCCCTGGCAAGACCCGGTATGGAATGGACCGCGAATAAGCCTGATATACGAGGATCACGCGACCTATCCGGACTACAAAATAGGGGATGGCATTAATATAATGGGCATAACGCTTGATCTTTCCGGCTGGTTTGATCTTGACTATGCCGTTACCGCTGGTTCGGCCGCGGTGAACAACGGTTTGGTCACGCCAACCGGAGGAGCTGGTTCCTCCTTTACCATACGCCCGCGCATTGGCACCTCGGAAGCCGCTCATACGCTTTCCTTCACGGTCAGTAATCTGGTGCAGGTTATTAATATCCCCGCCATACTTGGCGTCAGCGGTCCGGCTCTCTTTGCTACTCCAGTAAGCAGTATTACTGAATCAGCTCAGTACACCGGAACCATAACATGGTCGCCTAGTCTTGATGCCGCCGGAAAATTCATTGCCAATACCGTGTACACGGCAACCATTACGCTGACATCAAAGCCGTTCTTTAGTCTGCAAGGCGTGGGGCAAAACTACTTTACCGTTGCGGGCGCGACCGCAACAAATGCTGCCAATTCAGGCGTTATTACCGCCGTATTCCCGCGGACTCCTGTTATTTTAATAATTGATGATTTCCAGACCCCAACTGGTTTGGGAGGCTGGACAGGACAGCAGAATAACGATTGGAGTTTGCATATTAACAATTGGGTTGAAACACTTGAAGTTGGACGTTATGCCGGCATGGTCCGCGGTGCCAATGCCAGCGCATGGCGGCATTTTGCCACCCCGATAAACATAACCGGGTACACGCACATTTCGTTCCGGATCAACCAGAATGGAGGCGGTCCTCAAAATACGCTTACCTTCGCGGTACGAAACGGCGCCGCTGACAATTGGTTCTCGCATGCCTTTACGCTCCCCAGCGGCGGCATGATTCATACCATACGCATACCGATTGCAGGCCTTACACCGGGAGGATTCAACCCGGCAAACGTAACCGGGGTTCGATTTACGATCTCCGCGGCGGGTGGTGAACACCTCATAAGCCATGTACTGGCGGAACAATAAGGAGTAGCGAAATGAAGAACATTGCTGGAATACTAACTATCGCTGTATGTATCATCATGATGTCATGCTCCGGACCATTCAGGCCCGAAAGCGAACCCAGAGGACTGCTGTTCTATCAGGCGCCGGGTTTGCTGATTTATCCTGACATTGGAGGATATACCTATACGTTCACCGATTCAACGCCTCCTGCCGATGAATATTTTTTACACTATATGGTAAGTCCGGGCCCCGTTGACAATAAAGACGTCATCTATGAATTTGGATGGACCAGATTAGATATCGAACGATTTGATATGCTCAGTATTGCGCTGGGAGAAGGCGAATTCCTCAGCGCTTTTATGACCGCCCGCAAAGACGGGTATCAAACCATCTATTCCAATATTCATATTGTAGGGTCAGATGAAGAGCGCACCATTGAGGAATTTGATACGATAGATCATCTGGGTAATCCGACGCTGGCATTGACCGTTACGCCGGTCGTGGGCGGGCTGGAATGTACATGGACCCACTCGTATCCATTCGCAGTGCAGTATGATTTGTATTATATCGCATCAAACCATACCAGCGCCGCGGTGGTTAAGACACAGGGTGTTAAAATTACCAGCATAACAGAAGACAATGTGCCGTATCCGTACACTTTTACCATAAGCAATCTGGACAGCAGTAAAACCTACAGCGTGGTAGTAACCGCGAGACGGCCAAAGTACACCGCTTATGATTCGGCAGTGTTGGCCAATCTTAAACCCCTGCAATAGGAAGAGGTTATATGAATAACAAACAAAGTATTATACTATGCGCACTTATTCTGGCGCTGGGGCAATTGGTCTTTGCAGAAGATGAAACGCCCAAAATGGCATTGGGCATTGGTCCCGAAGTAAACATGAATACCCCGGTCAATTTTGCCGGCGGGCTTGCGTTGGGTTTTGATTACAACCTGCCTATAACCGCCGCCCCTTTTGCCGCCGGAGTTACCATAACCGGCAGCTATAACTTTTCCGATATTTTTGTTGCCGAATTCAGCGGTTTATTCCGCTGGTATTTTTTGGGACGCGGCTTTAACGGATGGTTTGCGCAGGTCAATCTGGGCGGTAACGTCGCTATGGCCGAGGGAGCGCCGCTGCCTCTGGTAGCCGAACTGCGTGCCGGATACCGCGTGCCTTTGGGAAAAAAGTTTTACGTTGAACCCTACGGCCGCGCGGGCTACCCCGCCGTGTGGGGGCTCGGCGTAATGGCAGGTATACGCTTCTCGCCGAAAAAACCGGAAGCAGTCGAAAGACCAACGCGTGAACGGGACACCAGAAGCCTGGCCGCGCGTATAGCCGCCATATTCGGTGAAAGAGACATCCAGGACACCACGGTAGAAGTAACCGATGAAGGTATCAGGGTTTCTTTCCAGAATATTCAATTCTTGCCCGACTCGGCGGAACTGCAGGATTCTGAATTGCCCAAAATCAATGAAATGGCTGAAATCTTACGGAGCTTGCCTGGTGTACGGATACAGATTGCCGGACATACCGCTCTTGCCGATACGGAAGAATCCAGGATGAGGGTTTCTCTGGAACGGGCAACCGGTATTGCAGACTACCTCGTTGGGCTCGAAGCTATCAGCGCAGACAATATCACCACAGTAGGTTATGGTGCCGATCGTCCTATTGCCGACAACGCAACACCGGAAGGTATGGCGGCCAATAGACGTATCGAAATTACCATATTGGAGGATTAAGAGATGAAAATGAAACATCCATTTGTTTTTTGTGCTTTGTTCTTTGTGCTTTGTGCTTTGATTTTATCCTCCTGCAGCAACCCGTTCTGGAAAGAAGTCGAGGGCATTACGATCAATCCGCTAACCCCCATTGATATCACCGCCATAACGGGCGTAACACCGCCAGAATTCGAGGGAATACCGAAAACGGCTATCGATGAAACCGAGCAGTTCACCGGAACGGTGACATGGTCTCCGACCGTAATCGACACTTTTGCCGCTGACACTGTATACACGGCAACCATAACGCTCACGGCAAAAGACGGTTTTACCACAGAAGGTTTAGCGGCTGACTTCTTCACCGTCGCGGGTGCAACTCCAGTAACATACAATGCAGACAGAGGGCGCATAACGGCGGTATTCCCGGCAACCGGATCCGTACCGCCAACCCCCATTGATATCTTCGCCATAGCGGGCGTAACGCCGCCGGTACTGGGCGCAACACCGGTCACAACGGTTACCGAAACACTGCAGTATACCGGAAGCGTGCAATGGGCACCGAATCCATTGGTACCGGATCCAAGCGGAACCTTTGCCGCCGCAACTACGTACATCGCAACCATAAGGCTGACGGCATTACCGGGCTTTACCCTTAATGGCGTAGCGGCCAACTCCTTTACCGTTGCGGGAACGGCAGTACCGGCAACAAACGACGCTAACTCCGGCGAGGTCACTGCGATATTCCCGGCAACGCTTAACGCAGTTATCGACATCTTTACCATAACAGGCGTAACGCCGCCAGTACTCGGGGAACCACCGGCAACAGAGGTCACTGAAACCGATCAGTTCACCGGGCTTGTGGCATGGAGCGTTGGCGGCACTGCCTTTACCGGCGATACCTTTGCCGCCGCAACCGTATACACGGCAACCATAACGCTGACGGCAAAAACGAGCTTTACCTTTAATGGCGTACCGGCCAACTCCTTTACCGTTGCAGGAACCTCAACACCGGCGACAAACCTTGCCGGAACCAATGCAACGATTACCGTTACCGCGGTATTCCCGGAAACGGCTCCTGCCGTCATTGACATTGTCAATATAGCGGGCGTAACGCCGCCGGCAACCGGGGAAACACCGGTCACAGAGGTCACCGAAACACCGCAGTTCACCGGAGAAGTGGAATGGGATCCGGAAGTAACCGGAACCTTTGCCCCTTCAACACGATACACAGCGCGCATACGGCTCACGGCAAAACCGGGCTATACGCTGGACGGCGTAGATGAAGACTTCTTTGATATACCGGGCGCGGAATCGGTGACGTACGATCCGGACACCGGTTACATTATCGCAGTATTCCCGGAAACCACCGCAGCATTGCCAGACCCCGTTGATATCCTGGCCATAGCGGGCGTAACGCCACCGGCAGTCGGGGCAATACCGGTCACAGAGGTCACCGAAACAGCGCAGTACACCGGAACCGTGGAATGGAGCGTTGGCGGCACCGACTTTACCGGCACAACCTTTGCCGGCGAAGTCGTATACACGGCAACCATAAGGCTGACAGCAAAAACGGGCTTTACCTTCACCGGCGTAGGACAAAATACCTTTACCGTTACGGGAGCCGTCCCACCGGCGACAAACCCTGCCAACTCCGGCGTGGTCACCGCAGTATTCCCGGCAACAGCGCCCGCCGTTGTTACGCTTACAGCCATACAGGGCATAACACGGCCGGCACCCGGCGGAACACCGACAACAACGATTACCCCCACAACCCAGTTCACCGGAACCGTGACATGGAGCGTTGGCGGTATTGCCTTTACCGGCGATACCTTTACCAATAACACAACATACACGGCAACCATAACGCTGACGGCAAGAACAGGCTTTACCTTCAACGGTGTAGCGGCAGCGGCCAACCACTTCACCGTTGCGGGAGCCGTACCACCGGTGACAAACCTTGCCGGAACCAATGCAACGATTACCGTTACGGCAGTATTCCCGGAAACCGGCGCCAAGCCGTATCACCGAATCTATACCACCACCATCAATGGCGAAATTACCATTAACGGCAGTATCATTCCTGCCCTTCCCGGCGGTGACGGTTATGTAGAAGCGGAAGAAGACAGCATCGTAGCGGTAACCGCATTCCCGACAACGTCCGGCTATAAACTGATCAATGGCTCCTTATTGGTAATAAAAGCGCCGGTAAATACTCCCAATAATACGGTGCCGGTAACGGTCATTAGTGAACAAACGGACGGAATGTTGGGTACCTACTCATTTACAATGCCCTCACAGAATGTGTTGGTAAGCGTTGGATTCTATCAGGAGCAGGTACTGCCCCCGATAACATCAACAGATAAATTGTACTCCAGCGGTACCCTGAATAATGTCGTATTGACAGAAACCTATGGCCGCCATATCCCCTGGTACGCAGACTTTGAAGGCCGCAGCGGCGGTCAGGCAATACGCATTGGCCCCAATGAATTCGCGCCGCAAGGTTCAGGTTTTACCTTAACCAGAAGCACGGGAATAAACCTGAATTCCGTAAACGCGCTTTCATTCTGGGTCAGAAGCCCCGACGGCTCAAGGATACAGAGTGTCCAATTTGGCGCCGGTACGGACCATAGCGTCATGTACACCGGCGAAAGCAACGAAGGCATTGAAGTTGGCACCGCCTGGACCAGAATTCTGGTACCAGTCCCCAGCAGCAGGAATATCACTATAAATGAGCTCTTCAAAATAGAGATCAGTTATACTGAAGAAAACAGAACCCTGTACATTGACGACATCGAATTTATCACCACTCCGGTAAACTTTACCGGTCTGACATTGCGGACACCCAATACTGTTTCGCTTGACACCAATACCCCTGTATCAACCATTGTCCGCGGCATGAGGGCCGCATACACGGTTGGCGGAACACCGGTTTCCTTATTCGCCGGCAATATTAATTTTGCAAGCTACCATACCGTTGCCTATGCGGTGACGTCAGGCGGCGCTTCGCTCAATGGTCCTCAAACGATATTGACCGCAAATACCGCCGGTCCATACAACTTTAGAGTTACTATGGACGGCAGCCAAGGCAATATAACCGGCCAGGTCAGCGGGACACGGTTCTACACCATTGAAGATTGTATGCCATTTGCCATGGAACATCAGGGATGGAACGGAGAAATCGAAGGTAATTACGGCAATCCTGGTCCTGGCGACTACCGCGCAACTTCGTGGCGTGCAGCTTTTGAATCAGACGGAACCGGCAGACCGTATCTGATGGTAATGAACCGGCGCTGGGATGGATACCGCGATTGGGACCTGGAAGGAACAGTCGGCAGAAATCTCCAAACCCGTTTGAATCTGAACAACCTGGGATTCCCTGTTACGCACATTGTTATTAGAGCGCGCTCCAATGCGCCGGGTTTATCGTTCCACTTCCGTGTATGGTCCAATACGGCCAACCCGCCCGGCACCGCTGACTGGAACTGGGATGTCGGCAGGTATTCAACAGTTGCATACCCGCTCTCCAATACATGGCAAGAGATACGCATTCCAATATTGGGCAGCTTTAGACAAGGCGAACGGGGTGCGTTGACACAAACAAACGGAGACCCTGCTCCGTTGCTTGAAACCAATATGGTTGACGGCCAGAACGGCTTTAGTCGGATAATTCGGTGGGAAATTGGTACTGATTACAATAACTCCATTGAGAATTTCATGTACATTGAATACATTCGTGTCGAGTAGGCGAGGAGGAAAATGATGAAACAATTACTGCAAAAATCACTGTTATTGGTATTAACGGCCAGTTTCGTAATCTGGGCAGGCTGCCCGCAGCTGGAAAATCTGACCGGCCGGTCAGCAAACAAGCAACAAGGGATTCATAATCCGGACTGGGGCTGGGATCCCAATTGGCCTGACGGCCCGGGTCCCGGACCGGGGGACGGTTATTCCGGCGGGGGTGATCCCTACGACCACGGTCTGGTACCGGGAGACTCGCTCTACTGGCACCCCGATCTGGTGTGGCAGGATGAATTCAACGGTGACTCGCTTGACATGAACAAGTGGAATTACGATTGGGGCCACGGAGGCCAGTACGGTAATGGCGGCTGGGGTAATGGTGAATTTCAGTTTTACCATCCCGATAATGTGAGCGTCAGAGGCGGTAAACTTATCCTTGAGGCACGAAAAGTAGACAACTGCCCCGGCGGCTGCTGTTGGTTCCCCACTCCCGCTGATCCCCATCGAGGAAATTATACATCCGGTAAAATTACCACCGCCGGAACCCTGAACCTTGACGGTTCAGCCGAGCGGAATAAATACGCGGTAGAAGCCGGGCACCGGCTGGAAGCATCCATGAAGATGCCGCGGGGAAGAGCCCTGTGGCCGGCCTTTTGGATGCTGGGCGCCAGTGTCAACGAATGGAATGCCGGCGATATGCGGGTTACCGGATGGCCGCGCTGCGGCGAAATTGACATCATGGAAACCAGCGGCGACAAACCCCGCCGCTACGGTGTCCACTTACACGCAGGCAGGTCGTATATGTACGGCTACTGGAATGAAGGCCGCGCCTATGACCATCCAACCGATCTGTCCGATGATTTTTATGTATACGGCGTAAAATGGGACGATCAGGATATCATTTTCTACCTGCAAAGCAATGAAGAAGAATATGAAGACCGAACAACCTTTTTTGAATGGACTCTGAACTGGGCTGCCAAGGAAGAAATCGAAGCCAATAATCATGGCGGCGATCCCGTAGGACACACCGAAGCCTTTTTTGAGCAGGGGCACTGCATTACCTTTAACATGGCCATAAGCGGCGCGTATGTTGCGGATCATTATAACAATGGTAACAATGTACACGGTAATCCCGCTGATGGTGTATCATGGGGAGTTCCGCCGTATGACTGGGCATTTTCAGAAACTGGTCATACCATTCGCGCGCAGGATTTGGACTGGAAGCATACCCAAACTCCGTGCGCCGCGCCTGATTGCGCTCACGGCAATGGCAGAGAAATCGGCACATTCCTGAGCGGCGCGCAGTTATACCGGGATCGCACCCTGCAAGTGGATTGGGTGCGGGTATTCAAATGGAACCGGGATCAATAGGAAAGGGGAATACCATGAAACACACCATACACATTGCCCTTATTATTACCGGCATTTTCGCAGCGTTATGTATGACCAGTTGTCCGGACCCGTATATGCATCCAATGAATATGCAGAATACCAATAAATCCGGCGTAGGCACACCGGACAGGCCGGGCAAAACCTATCGGGTATACGTCCAGTCATCAGCCAACGGCGTGGTCAAACTTGACAAGGCAAGCGGCATATATATGCAGGATGAATTGGTTATCCTTAGTATTGAGCCAAACGCAACCTTCCATTGCAGTTATCTGGAAGCGGTTATAACCAGCGTCGCCAGCGCGCCAATCAGCGGAAAATTGAGCGACAGCACCCGCACATTCAAAATGCCCAATGCCAATGTATACATTATGGCCGGATTTGTAACCGGTTCACTGAACACCATTGGTATTGGAGAGCAGCTTAACGGCCGTATCCTTTCGGTAAGCCATACCGCAGCGTCAAGGGATAATAGAATTACCGTTACCGTAGAACCCAACGAAGGGTTCGAACTTGAACCAGGCGGCCTTAAAATCATCGGGGACAGAACCGCGGCAGTCGCTTCTTTTCAAGGCTCAGGCAGACGGGGTGAATATTCCTTCTTCATGATAAATGAGCCGGTTACCCTGCACGCGTTATTCTTTGACCCAGCCGTAGAACAATACCGTATTGTGCTCGCCACGCCCAATGACCAAAGCGGCAACGCGATTGTCGTAAAGGGATTGGCCGCGGCAGGCGAACGGGTAACCATGATCATGTACCTGCAGGATGACCACACGCTATTGGAACCGCCAACCGCTACCTGGAAAAACGGCTCCCTGACAGTAACGCAAGATACCCCCCTTGACCCCACCCGCTGGTCATTTACCATGCCCGCTGCCGGACTCGCAATAGGAGACGTTGTTTCCATAGGAGCGCGGTGGCGAATGGTTCCCATGTATACCGTAAAGACCGAAATCGCGGCAGCCAGTCCCGGCGAAGGCACCTTTACCGTGAACGGCCTGAACCGCGTTGGAAAAATAGCGGCCGGAGAAGAGGTCACGCTGACTCTGAAACTCAATGACAGCGAAAACTTCTTCTACAAGCCAAACAGTATACAGGCGCTGAGTGAAACAGGCGGCAACTTTACAAACCAGCTTGCCTTTATCGAAGATCCCTGGATCGGAGACACCTTAACCTGGAAATTCCTGCTGCCTGCCGCTCCGCCGGTAGAAATACTTGAAACCATAACGGTATCTACCATCATTGAAGGCATAGAGGCGCATCTGGTAACGCTTAACGGCTTTACCGATGGTAACGGGAAAAAAGCAGCCACGCTTGCGTTAACGCCCTGGGCTGCCGGCAAGGATGTCCTGCCAGGCCAGCTGAAAATACGCGAAGGAAAAATGGTCAGCGCAACACTGATCCACGATCCGGATGACTATACGTTCACCTCAGGCAGTTTCAACGTAACCAGAACCGGCGGCGGCGGTAACGTAAGCGTAGTACGGGATGGGGATACCAAATTGTCCTTCATGATGCTCCCTGAACCCATTACCATATCAGCAACACTGACCGCTCTGCCGTTCCACACCATAACCACCCAATCAGTCCCGGCCAATACGGGTACGATCAATGTGGCGATAGCGAGTCCCGATGGAAAACCAAAAGAAAATGCCCGTGCAGGTTATATAGTGACCCTTACGGCAACGCCCGCAAGAGGATACGCCGCGGCATCCGCCGGACCAACCGTATCACCCACGCAGCCGCTGACACAGGTGGGCAATGCCTGGTCATTTACCATGCCAAATCAAAATGTGACGGTGAGCTGGAATTTTGTGGATCGCGGTCATCTGGAAATCTACAAAGGCGGACCAAGGTTGCCAGGCTTGTTTGTTACCCAGAGCGCCTATCCCTATGGGAATGCGATTAATTTTGCTGACTGGTGGGACACCAATCCAGCGTATCAAAACGCCGGCCGTAACGGCGGGCGGGCGATCAGGATCGGGCCAAACAGCAGATCAATAGCGGCAGGACAAACATATACCAATGCAGAAATAGGCTTTGGACTAGAAGTACCCCAGGCAGTTGATGTAAGCTGGGCGGGGGCAATCTCCTTCTGGATGAGACGAGAATCAGGAGGCGACACAGCAAACTGGGCAGGTTTTGGTGAAGGCGGCAATCTGGCCATTTGGCACGGGAATGGCAATAACTCACAATTTAACCATCCGATTACAGCGCAGGAGGTCAATGGCTGGACACGCTATATAATACCGGTTCCCTATCCCAAAGAAGGCATGAACTTGAAACGGGTCTTCTTCTGGAAAGGCAATGCCGGGGGCAGTAATACCATCTGGTTGATTGACGACATTGAATTTATCCCCTCAACCCAGATAGATATGGTGGCCATAACCATCGCCGACTCCTATCCCTCGGAAATTACACCCAACGTGCCGGTTGAGGCCCACAGTTTAGCCAATATCAACCGGGTAGGATTCAGGTACACCACCAATGCCGCAGCTGGAGCCCCAACGGCAAGCGCGACAATGTGGAATAGTACCGGCAGCAATGTAAACTATAGCTGGGGATCCTGGGTACCAAACAGACTGTACAGCTACAATGTGTACGGCGCGGATGGCAGTCTGTCCGGCACTACGGTTACCCCATTAAGGTCGGGCGGTAATTTTGAGTTGAGTATGTCTCTTACCGACATAAAGAATAACCGCATAGAAAGTAACCGTATGCGTGTTGACATCGAAGATGACAGCCGGAGAATCCTTGAGAACTTCGAGGTGAATGCTCCCGCATCAAACGGAGCCCGGGGTTACTGGGATGAGATGCTCTGGCGCGCCAGATCCACCGGAACCAATGCGTTCAACGGCGCCTATTCAGGGGATTACCGATACCTGCGGGATCCCACCGGCAGACCCGGTGAAGCTGAAAATCAGAGGATACCGGCAAGGGCAGGCAGGAATCTCCCCGCCCCCGTTGATATTTCCGCTTATACCAATGTGGTATTCTATATCAAGGGCAACATAGCCAGCATTGAATCGGATACCTTCAGCTTTAGCCTAAGTATGAACGCGAATTACGCCAACGGCGCGGGTAGTGGTACCTATAAAACGGCTAACCTGGGAACCTTCAGATCAGTGGACTTTACCATAGCGGGAAGGCCGTCGTTGACCAATGGCTTTAAGCGGGTTGAAATTCCAATCGCGAACTTCGGCTTCTCTCCAGCACAACTAACCAGAATTACCGGCTGGGCAGTCTCGGTAATGACCTATAATGGTTGTACACAACCTGGTGACGGCTATGAATATATAATCTACATTGATGACATTGCGGTAGAAAGATAGTCTAACCAAACTTGAACAGGCCTGACCACTAAAACGAATAATTTTAGTGGTCAGGCTTTTTTTTAGTATTGTTTTTTTTACCATTTGACACAAATGCGCGTACACGTTACTATAAGATAAGGAGTACTTGTGGCGAAAGAAGAAGCAATAGAAGTAGAAGGGATTGTGCGCGAAGCCCTTCCCAATACCATGTTCAGAGTAGAATTGGACAACCAAAAAGGGCATTTAATACTGGCCCACCTTTCCGGCAAAATGCGCAAGCATTATATCCGCATTGTCCCCGGCGACCGGGTTCGGATCGCCCTTTCCCCCTACGATTTAACCCGCGGCAGAATCATTTACCGCGAACGTTAGTTCGAAACGCTAGCGGTTCATCTCACTCCTTCACAAAAAGAACGGCATCTTTCGGTACCCAGCCGGAAATTGCAGCAGTATCATTGGTAATGACCTGCAGCCAGGGTTGTTGTGCGGCTGCCGGCACCCGCACCAATACCGGCTGCCCTTCCCTGAAACGGGCAATCTCCGCTCCGGCATTATCGGGGATTCGGCGAACGGCTGTTTCCAGAAGCACGGCCGAACGTAATTTTTTTCTTTTTTCGTCATTTGTTTCCACAAAACCAAGAGCCTGTTCCGCCTCGCGCCGAAGAACAGCAAAGCCCCTTCCCTGCTCGTTTCGCCTGAGCATTGCCAGCGCTCTGGCGTACTGGCCGTCTTCCCATAATTTTTTTGCGGCATGGTATACGTCTTTATGTTGTACCGTGTCTCCGGCAGGAAATGGCGGTCTTATAACCGCCGGCGCCGGTTTCTCCGCCGGCAATGTCTCCGGCCGTGCCGCCGGCATGGCCGCTTGCGCCGGAGGCGCCGCGCTTACCGGTATGCGCAGGGCGGGTATTTCAAAGATAATTGCAGCGCCGGCATTGTTATGCGAAACTTGACGCCGTTCAAGCACAAAAGGACTCGCGTGCAGGGGAATAAGGCGCAGTTTTAATACAACACCTGCCAGATGTTCAGCGGCAGTAAGCGGAATGGATACAAGAATGTGCCCCGGCGGCACCGGCGGCATTAAAGATGCTGCCGGCACAAACAGTCCGGTCTCGGACAATAAGCTGCCACGCAGGCTTAAAACAGCGCTTTCCCCCATTTGCAGGCCCGGCGGAATTCCTTCCCATACAAGCCGGTACTGCCGCGCCGGCTCCTGCCCCCCTGCCAAAGACCGCGGCGGCCGCACTGTCAGATCAAAGGGAGCCGTTTGCGCCCGCCCCTGCGGAGTAATTACCGTAAACGCGCCAAAACTGATCGTTCCGGCGCTGCCCAGTATAAAACGGTATTCCATCGCCGTCCAGCGCTCAAAAGCCGGCGGTACATCGCCGGAACCGGCAAGGATCTGTCCGGTGGCGGGGTTTAACAGACGCGGTAACTTAATCACCTGATCAAGCAAAAGAGCGCCGGTAAAAGGCGGCGCCAATACTTCTGTTTTGGCCGGATCATCGTGGGCGATAAGCAAGATCAGCGTCCAGTTTGATCCGGCGACAGGATTATCAGGAGCACTGCGAACAATCACCTGCGGTCCCTGTTCCGCCGCAAACACCGCCGTGGTTAAAAACAATAATCCCAATATTTTCAACCACGAACCAGCACGAAAAATCATATCAATAGTCCAGTTCATCATGGTTATCTTCCTGCTGCCATTCACGGCTTTTCCATTGGTTGGTTTCTTTTTGCCGAATGTATCCAAATAATACCGCCATGCTTTCATCTTCACCTTCATTGCCGCTGCCGCTGCCTGCAGGCGCATTCGATGTGTTTTCCCTGACAAGCGCCCGTATGCTTAACTCCAAATTCCGTTTTGCCTCTTTTTTTCCCCCGTCAATTTTAAGCGCTTCACGAAAAGAATCAACGGCGCCGGAAAAATCGCCGTCACTGAATAAAACAATGCCGGTATTGTAATGAATACGGTATCGAAGCTCCTGACCAGAATCGGGGGGAAAGGCTTCAAGCAGGTTCCCCGCCTGGGCAAAACGCTCCAGCGCCGCCCTTTCCTCGCCCATGGCAAAATACACCGAGCCAAGGCCAAATTCGGAATAAGGCGCCGCCTCTGCATAGGCAAGCGCTTTCAGGTAAGAAGCAATCGCCCCGGTATACATCCCCCGCGACTTCTGAAAATTCCCCTCCATGACAAGCAACTTCCCCGAAACCCCCGAACACCCGCAGAGTAATAATATTATTCCCAATTTCATCACGCAAAGGCGTGAATAGGTGTCAATCACTGTTTTTGCCTCCCTAATAGGCTTATTTTTGAGGCGGCGAAGGTTATTATGGCCAGCAGGGTGAAAATGAACCAGCGGGCCTGAGGTTCTTTTCTGGCGCCGCCGGTTTTTGATTCAATGCCCAGAGAACGCAAATGACTGGTAAGCGCCCGCGCGGCGTCTTCGTTGTTTCCGTCAATGTACAGGCCGCCGGTCTGCCCGGCTGCCATTTGCATGGCGGCTGGATCCCTGCAGCTGATAATTTCCTCCTGCCCAATAACAGGGGCGCCTTCATCGCTGCCCACAGCAATCGCGGTAACGATAATATCGTCCCGCCTGCAGCGTTCAACGGCCGCCCGCAATGATCCTGACAAGGCTTCGCCGTCGGATACCAGCAAAATCACCCGGCGATGATGGGATGGCTGAAAAGCGCCTGCCGCCGCGTCAACCAGCGATTCCAGGTTTGTTCCCCTGCCGGTAAGGGAGGAACCGGCCGCTTCCAAAAAGGCCAGTATCGCGCCCGAGTCCCAGGTAAGGGGAACCGCGACAATACCCCGGTTCCGGCTGATCGCCGCGGCAAAACGGGTTTCCGGCATTGCGGTAACGGCCTCCGCGACAATTGCCATCCCCCGTTCCAGGCGGGACAATTCGCCGTTGTGCTCATCGCGAATTTCCATACTGCGGGAAACATCTATGGCGATTACCACATCCAATAAACGGCGGTATTCATTTGCCGTTTGCCCCATTCCCCAGCGCGGGCCGGCCATGGCGACAATAATGCAGGCAAGAAAAATCCGGAAAAAAATCCGGGATGCGCCCAATCGCAGGCGCAGATGTTTGGGCAAAATGGTACGTTTATATTTTTCGCGCGGAGAGTAATAATCACGGATAATGATGGGAATAAAAACCATAAGGCCCAATAAGGCCAGGGGGTAGTCAAACATAATCCCGCTCATAACCAGGCCCCCAGAAAAAACCGTTTGACAAAACGGGTAATGAAGATAAGGCCAAGGGCAGTAAGCATAAAGGGCAGATGAACGGGACGGGCTCTGGTTACGGCGCCGGCCCTGCGTATCACCATTTCCTGATCGTCAAGGCGGGCAAAGGCTGCGGCAAAAGCGTCCGCCGACGGAGCGGAAATCCATGTGCCGCCGCCCGCCGTACTGATCCGCCTAAGGGCATCTACGTCATAGCGGGAATCGAACATACCGGTGCGGCGCACTCTGGTAAAAGGATCGATATAATCAATGGGGACTTCACCGCCGGAACCAACGCCAATTACCCATAACGAAGCCCCGATATCCCTGATCATTGCGGCGGCAGTTTCAGGATGAATGGCCCCGGCATTATTTTCACCGTCACTGATCAGAACCACTGCCCTGCGGGGGGCGCGCGCGCCATTGGGTGTGGTCGATTTTTCAAGGTGGTAGGCGGCGACCGCAAGCCCCATGCCCAGCGCAGTTCCATCGCCCATTTCGCCAATCCGCAGATTCTGCAAACGCAGGGCAAGCGCTTCACGGTCGGTAGATGGCGGCACAAGCAGAGCGGCATCCGTTCCAACCACTACAAGGCCAATACCGTCCGACGGGCGGCGCTCCGCAAAATCATTCAGTAATTTTCGGGCAATGGAAAAACGGCTTGCCCTGTCCATATCAAGCGCCGCCATGCTGGGACTAATGTCCAATACAAACAGTATATCCGCCCCGCGGTTCAGCCACACCGTTTCCGATGTTTTTACCAGCGGACCGGCGGCGCACAAGAGCAGCAGGAACGCTCCGCAGTATTCCAGTATTTTCAGCGCCCGCATGATTCCGCCCAGATTAACCGGCGCCTTAAAAGGAACACCGCCCGGCGCTCCCAGCGGAACAAATATGGTAAACGGGCTTCCCAGTTTCCGGGCAATGAGTAGTGCCGCCGGAATGATCACCAGAGCCGCCGCCGCAATGAGCGGCCGCTCAAACCCAAAACCCATCATCTTACACTATCCTGTGCGGTTGCCGCAAGAAATTGCTTGAACTCGTCCAGCAAAACCAACGCTTCATCGGTGCCAATTGCACAGCCGCTAAAACGAGCCGTATCACAACGGCTGAAAAAGATTTCCAAAGATTTGCTGTCCAATACGCCTCCCCCTTCAATGCAGCCAATCTCCGCGGCGGTCATTGCCCGGCAATTCTCTCCGGTAAACCATGCAAGAAAACTGCGAAATTCGGTTGAAAGCGTATCGAGTATCTCCCGCCGGACCAAATCTGGAACCATGCCCCTCATAAGAGCCTTGCGCAGGCGTTTTTCCGTTCCCCACATTGCGGCAAACATCCGTTTTCGTTTCCACTTTGCCAGCCAGGCCTGCATTCGTTTACGCCCCCAGAATAAAACCCATGATCCCAGCAGCAATGACAGCGCTATTACGCTAATGGTTCCATAAACCAGAAGACTGGTACCGGGAATGGCTAAAGGCAGCGCCGGATCGGAAAGCACCATGGCGGATTCGCCGGAACCAAGTATGGAGCTTATCTCAACACTAAGGCCGCTGAGTATTTCTCCTCCTATCTCAAGCGGCGGCAATTCCACCATACCCGGCCTGTACGCCGAAAATTCTATCACCAGAGAATTCCCCCCAGGCCGCCGTTCAAGCGTCACCTGGTGAATGGTTATGTCGGGAAAAATGAGAAATGAGGAATTAGGAATGAGAAATGAAGAAGATACAAAGTTATTCGGCAAGGGCAGTATGAGGCGGGCTTTGTCGCCGACGTACACTTTCGCCGGAACCATGTAGGCTTGTTGCCTCCAGTCTTGCGCATGAAGAACAGAGAACAGAGAACAAAGAAAAAAGAAGAAAAGTATTAGGGACTGGGGACTGGGGACTGGGGACTGGGGTTTGCGATTTGAATTATTGAGGTATAACTTAGAAATAATATCGTACTCCGAAGTACTGGAAGAAAAGTCGGAAGTGCTATTATAGTTCGAACCCCAGTCCCCAGTCCCCAGTCCCCAGTCCCTAGTCCCCATACTTACCCCTTTGGCGCCAAAACTGTGTCAGGGTGGCGGCGGCATCGGCGTTGATGGGGAGATCAAGATGGGCAACGCCGGCGCGGCGGCAGAGTTTGAGCCATAAATCGGCGCGATCTTTATGCCATTGAGACCATGTTTCACGAAAAGTTTCGGAGCTGGTGGGGGCGGCCAACTGCAAGCCGGTTTCAGGGTCAACAAAACTGACAAGCCCCAGTTCGGGTAAAAGCTCATCCAAAGGATCGCTCACCCGAATGGCAATAACATCGTGCCTGTTGCTTAAATCGCCCAACTCCTGCTCCCAGCCTATACTGAAAAAATCAGAAAGCAGTATCACCATGCTCCGCCGTTTCAGCATACGTCCCGCGCCGGCAATGGCAGCGCGAAGATTACTGCCGTCAGACCGTTGCGCATGGGGCACGGGCTTGTGACGCTGTAATGCGCCGGAAACAAATGCCAGTACGTTACGCCTTCCCTTGCGAGGCGGAAATACCCTGTCTATCTCCCGATCAAAGAGAAACGCCCCTACCCGCTGCCCGCTCCGTTCTGCGGAAAACGCAATAAGAGCGGCAGCAATCAACGCCTGTTCAAAAGGACTTACGATACCGGGCATATTAGTGCTAGAGACATTAGTGCCCGGTACCATTCCCCACAGTTTCGCGGTTCCGCTGTGCATGGAAGCCGAAGTATCCAACAGCAGCAAAATGGTCAGTTCACGTTCTTCCCGAAACATTTTGACAAATGGGGTACCAAGGCGGGCGCTGGCATTCCAGTCTATGGCACGCGCATCATCACCCCACTGGTAATGCCGCGCCTCGTCAAATTCCATGCCCTGACCCTTGAACACCGAACGAAAATTACCGGCAAGCATATCATCCGCAAGACTGTCCGCGATAATGGGAAGTTTTGTTATTCGGTTCAGCAGTTCGCGGGTATCCATAAAAGGCCTAATCAGGGTACCGGTACATGAGACAATATTCGGGAAATAACCGCATCGGCATCAAGGCCGTCCGCTTCGGCTTCGTAGGAAAGCACTATGCGGTGCCGCAATACCGGATAAGCCGCAGCCTTTACATCTTCCGGCCCGACAAATTCCTTGCCCGCAAAAAGGGAAAAAATCCGGGAACAACGATGCAGGGCAATTGACGCGCGGGGAGACGCCCCAAATGACACATAACGGTGCAGGCCATCTGCCATTCTTCCCGCAAAACCAGACCTGGTCGTAACGGGTCTGGTCGCAGTCACAATCGACACAATATACTCGGTGATTTTCTCGTCAAAATAAATGGTATCCGCGGCGCTTCGCAGCATGGTAATGGCATTTTTGTCCAGCACCGGAGACAGCGGCTCCCGCCTGTCCACATTGCCGGAAGCCAGAGACGGACTGCGCTCGATGATGGCAAGCTCCTGCTCCGGCGTGGGATACGTTACCAGCAGCTTAAGCAAAAACCGGTCAAGCTCTGCTTCCGGCAGCGGATAGGTCCCCTCGTGTTCGATGGGATTTTCGGTAGCAAGCACAAAAAACGGATCCGGCAGCGGGTAACTGGTTTCGCCGATAGTAACCTGCCGTTCTTCCATTGCCTCAAGCAGGGCGGATTGCATCTTTGCCGGCGCGCGGTTAATTTCATCCGCCAAAATCACATTGGCAAAAATCGGCCCCCGCCGCACAGAAAAACTCCCCTTTGCCTGTTCGTAGATCATGGTTCCGGTAAGATCCGCCGGCAGCAAATCCGGGGTAAATTGTATCCGCTTGAATTCAAGGCCGGTAATCTGCGCCAGACACTTTACCGCCAGAGTTTTTGCCAGCCCCGGCACCCCTTCAAGGAGTATATGCCCTCCGGCAATAAGGGCGGCAAGCAGCCCATCAACCATTTCCTGCTGCCCCACAATACGCTTTGCCAGTTCTTTCCGACAAACATCAATCAAAGCCGCGCTTTGAGCCAATAAGGTACTTTTATCCATGGGGATGATTATAACAGGGATACGCTAAACTCACAAGGGGAAGAGAAAATGAGGAATGAATGAGGAATGAGGGGGGGTCCACTCTTTAATTTCTCATTCCTAATTTCTAATTCCTCATTCTTATAGCGGCAATGGGACTCGAACCTATGACCGAACGGATATGAGCCGTTTGCTCTACCAACTGAGCTATGCCGCCAAAAAGCGCCGACTGGCGTTAGCCGAGGCGCTATGTTCCAACTATGTCAAAAAACGATAAAAGTGTCAAGCACCATACGCGTGTACTTAGTATATACTTAGTAGGAAAAGAACCTCGCAGAGGCGCAAAGACGCAGAGTTCGCAGAGTTTTTGTTTGATATACTTGCCTTAACCTAAAAATCCCTGTTAGTTTTGAGGATTTTCAGAGATTAAGGAAAGAATTTGGACTAAAACTCTGCGTTCTTTGCGCCTCTGCGTCTCCGCGAGAGGTCTTCTTCCAATAAGTACACGCGTATGGTGTCAAGCACTCCTGTAATGATTTATCAAGCAGCCGTCTATCAGGATTTGCCGTTCGGGGTCGGTTAAATCGCCGAGAGCGGCCTTAATCGCAACAGTATGTTCCCCCAATACATAGCCGGTGATGGTTTCTGCTTTTTCCTGCACCGCTTTCCTGATGCCGGGAAAAAAAACATACGCGCCAAGACTCAGGGCCGATTCATCGGTGATAAGAAAGGGAAGTATTCCCCAGTTGATAAGGTTCGAGCGATAGCGTTTGGTGGCGTATTCCAGGGCAAAATTGGCCGATGCGCCCAATACCCTTTGACAAGAGGCGGCCTGCTCGCGGGCAGACCCATCACCAGGCTTGCGGGCAAAAATGGCGCTTCCAATCCCCATATCATCAATCCCAATCCCCTCACACCCCGCAACACTTTTGATGCGTTCATAAACGTGCTCTAATGTTTTATTCTCTGCCATCGCCTGTATGTCTTTTGCACGCTGCACATACCCCGGATCTTTTCTGCTCAGGGTAAATTCCGCAAGCCGCAGCGGATTGGACCGGAACGACGAAGTTTCACCGGATGGAATAAGTTCATCGGTGGTGGTTACCGGATCGGTAATAAAAGAAGCAATTTGCACCAAAAGATTTTCCGGCAGGGCCGGCATTGCAGGCCAGTCCCTGATATTGGGGCCAAATACCAATTCGGTTTCGCTGCATGATTTTTCGCTTCCATTATACACCCGCTGGTCATAGATACCCCGTTCAAAGAAAAATTTGTATTTGCCAAAAGAAATATCCAATTCCGTGGCGGCGGTAATTCTGCCGCCGTTAATGGCAGTAGCGGCAATGGAACGGGCGTCCATGAGCGCCACTGACGCAATTTGCCCTTCATTGGGTTTTGAGCCTTCGCGGTTGGGGAAATTACGCGTAGCGTGCCGGAGCGAAAGTTCACCATTGGCAGGCGTATCCCCCGCGCCGAAACAGGGCCCGCAGAAGGCTTCCCGCATCAGCACACCGGCGCTCATAAATGTTTCTGCCGCGCCGTTTTTGACCAGCTCCAGAAACACCGGCTGACTTTCCGGATATACGCTCATGGTAAAATTGCCGTTACCGATTGACTTATCCTTCATAATATCGCAGGCCGCCATAATATTGTCAAAAATGCCGCCGGCACAACCGACAATAACCGCCTGCTCCGCCCACACACCGCCGCCGGTGGCGCCGCCGCTGCGGTACTTGGCTTTCAGGTTAAGGTTTACCTTGACGCCCAGAGCTTCCAGGCCGTCCGCTTCGGTTTTTGCCAAAATATCCTGTGCATTCTGCTGGAATTCCTTAATCGTGTACACGTTACTGGGATGAAACGGCAGGGCAATGCACGGCTCAATGGTGGAAAGGTCAACGTAGATAAGGCCGTCATAATACGCCGCAGCGGCGGGCTGCAGTTCGCGGTAATCCCCTTCCCTGCCCCGTATCGCCAAATAATCTTTTACCAGGCCATCGGTTTTCCAAATTGATGACCAGCAGGTAGTCTCGGTAGTCATGACATCAATGCCGTTGCGGAAATCCACCGGCAGCGCGGCAATGCCGTCTCCGACAAATTCCATCACTTTATTTTTCACATAACCGCTTTTGAAAACCGCGGCTATTATTGCCAGCGCCACATCGTGGGGGCCGACACCGTCTGCCGGTTTGCCGGTTAAGTACACTGCCACTACCGGCGGATTGACAATATCGTAGGTTCTGCCAACCAGCTGTTTTGCCAATTCGCCGCCGCCTTCACCAACGGCCATGGTTCCCAGCGCCCCGTAGCGGGTGTGGCTGTCGGAACCAAGAATCATTTTGCCGCAGCCGGCCATCATTTCGCGGTTATAGGTATGGATGACGGCAAGGTGGGGCGGCACATAGATACCGCCGTATTTTTTTGCCGCGCTCAAGGCAAATACATGATCATCCTGGTTAATGGTGCCGCCAACCGCACACAGGCTGTTGTGACAATTGGTCAATACATACGGCACGGGAAATTGTTCCATGCCGCTGGCGCGCGCCGTTTGAATAATGCCAACATAGGTTATATCGTGCGAGGTAAGCGAGTCAAATTTCAACTGCAAATGATGCGCATCGCCGGAATTATGCGCCGCCAAAATCCCGTGCGCAATGGTACCTTTGCGAGCCTCATCTTTGGAAACCGCAGCCCCTGCCTGTGCAAGCCGCGCCGCCGCATCCCCATCATCCCTAATGATCTGAGTCCCATTAACCAAATACGCCCCAGTACCATACACTTCGATCATATTATCCCTCTTTTGTTAATAATCCGTGCGATATATAAAAATGGCGGTTATTTTTCCTGCGTTAAAGTTAACGCGCAGCGAGATTGGCCAGGCATTGTCGGAAATGGGATACAGCAGATAATCGCCCATATCCCGTGCATCTTCTCCAAGCACCAATAGGGCAACTGCCTTGGCATCGCCAATTTTCATATTTAACAGGGATTTAACGCCTACCTGCCATACCCTGTCGCGGTAAATGTAAAAATCACCTTCATTGTACACAAAGACGACATCATCCTGCCAGTGATTTCCCCCGCGCGATGCAAATACGCTTTGCGGCACGCCAAAACGGCTGATAAGCTCATGCAGCCTCATACCGATAAACGAAACCGGATCATTACCCTGCTGCGCCCCCACCGGCACAATACCAACCAGCAATATTACGCAAGTAAGAAAAAAAATTCTCTCCCATTTTTTCACGCCAAGACGCCAAGACGCCAAGAACGCAAAGAGCAAGAAATAACGCAGATCCCCCCCTTTTCTCTTCTTTGCGTCTTTGCGCCTTTGCGCCTTTGCGTGATGAAATTCGAAAAAATTCCTCATTTTATTACGCAAGCGTTACGTCTAAACGTTTGGCTTTTCCGTCGCGGATGGCGTTGGCGCTCTTGCCGCATACGCAGACACCGGCAATTTCTTCGCTGGTTCCGTCATTGTACGTTATGCGATATGATTGCACTGCCGCGCGCTGCGGGCCAAAAGTATCCTTGCGCGATTCATTATGATACACCACTTCAATAGCACCCAGAAAATTAAAACTAAAGGTGTTACTGCCGGTAAAAAAGTTACCAGGCAGACGCGGTTTCAGGGCAAAGCACAAGCCGTCTGCACACAGGGAGAACGGCGTCAGGCCGGAGGTCATCGCTATCCACATAGAGATAAATTCGGCCGTTGCGCCGGAAAGGCGGGCAACAAAACCCTGGCCATGCGTTGATGCATCGGGATGGGCAGAGCTGGCAAGGAACGAAGCGTTTTCAAAAGTACTGCGCCCGTACGCACCCGGATCAAAGAAAGGAACCAGAGCGGTTTTTGCCAGGTCGAAAAATTCCGCGACCAGATCATTGCGCAGCATTTCAAGGAGGTACTTGTATTCCATGTGCAGCCAGATCGATTCATTTTCAAGCCAGCCGGGGGTAAAAATCGTGATGCGGCCAATGTCCTGACCGGCAGAAGCTATGGGCGCATTGACCTTTATCATATCCAGCTTTTTGTCGTAGAGCGGGCTTGCCAGCATATTCCGGTGGAAATCTTCCGCCACCTTTTGTCCGGGACAAAGCCTAAGGTAATGGACCGGCCCTTCCAGGAAGAGCGGCAAATCTTTCCGCTTGAATGAACGGACTACTATCGGCGGCGTTTTTTCTTCCGCCATTGCCTGCATCGCGGCTGTTGCTCCGGCCTGGCCGTCAGCGGCAGGCGGTTTTGCGCGGGCCTTTGTCGCAGGGGACATACGGCTTTCGGCAGCTTCGTCAATTTCATACGACTCAGGGATAAATGCAAAACAGGTGGGCACAACGCCGTTTACTGCAAGGCCTTCAATTTTGATGCGGCTTGCCAGCAGTTTTTCTTCTACAACGGCCAGCATTTCCCGGATTTGACTTATCGTCCAGGTTTCATCGGCGCCGGAAAGACCCAGGCGGGTATTTTCACGGAACGATTCTTTTACCGTATGAGTGCGATCCCAGAAATCAAAGTCGCCGGAAGCCGATTTGGTAATGCTTACCAGTTCCTTCAACAAGGCGGCGATTTCAGCGGCAAAAGCGACTTTGGTGTCGGGCGCAAGAGCAGCCAGTTCCTTGTTCAGGAAAGAAACCAGCCGCAGCAATTCCAGACTTTCCGCGCTGGATGAACCAAAAATGGCGGGAAGGCCGTTCAGGGCATCGCACCAGTTGGGCTTGTCGGATTCCATTTCCACGCCCAGACATTCGGGGTCAAGCGAGGCAAATTTGTTGGCTACCAGGCCCAACAGTTTTCCCAAAAGACTGGTGTAGTACACAGCGCCTTTTCCGTAATCCGCCCGCACCGTATTCGGATCGCTTTTTCGGGAAGCAATAAGCGCCGCCTTTTCCGGATCCTTGCGCACGGAACGAATTTGCACGGGTTTGCCCCGGAAATGCATATATTTTATACTGCGCGGTTCGACAAAATAGCAATCATCGTAATAGGTATAATCCCGGCGGCCCAAAAGCAACTGCTCAAACTTGTCCGGGAAAATGGCAAGATAATTTTCGATAAGATCGGTATTGTAATGCCAGTGATCCGACCAGAACCCTTCGCCATGCTCGGCAAGGCTTGCCTTTTTGGTATATTGCAGGAACGATGCAAGCAGGGCATTCCGGTCAGAAAGAATAATATTATTATCTTCAATAACATTAAACAGACCGCCTATGGTTAAGGAAGCGCGCGTGAACGCGGCAAGTTTTTCGGCAAAACCGGAACGTTCGTTCATGTTTTTTGCGTTACTCGCAGCATCGGCAAGGAACTTTTTCCTGTTTTCTTCGGTTTCAAACACAAAACGAACGCCCATAACCTTAAGCGGGTTAAAGCCGTCACTCTGAATCAGATTCATGAAAAAGTGAATATTGTCATCGCCGATATTCCGGTTAAAGAAAAGATCGCTGCGCCGGTTCTGGTTTACATCGCGGTAATTGCCGTTCCCCTGGGAAAAATATTCATCCAGTACCACAAAGTTGTTATACTCGCGTTCCATGTCGCCATGCACGCGCGAATACGCATAGTAGTTGGTTTTTTCGCCGATGTCGACCGGAAAGCCGCCGCGCAGGGCATTGTCAATAAAGTTCTGCGCGCAGTAGGTGTCGAATTCCGGATATGCCGATTCGGTGCGGACACAGGAAGTAAGAGTGCTTATCAGCTGCGCGTTTTCTTTTTCTTTTGCTTCAAAAAAATCGTTCTGTAACAATAATCCTGCCGCCTTGTCAACATTGGCAGCATCGCCGCAATGCCCAACCATTGAGTAATACACTTCGGTTGCGCCGGCAGGCAAGGTAAAGAAAAAATATCCCATAGCCGATGGGGTTTTATTTTTACCGCAGATCAATGGATTGATGTTAAAAGCGTCAGGCGACATAAATGCCGCGGGAAAATCAAAATCCATTTGCTGGCCAAAGACCGAATCCGGATCGATGCAGTACTTGGGAGCCGCGCCGCTGCCCTTAAGATGCCCGCAGTAAAAATGCGCACCCAGTATCGGGACAATTTCCGGACGGTCAAGAGCCTCTACCGGCAGCTTGTAAAACGGAACGCCGCCGGGGGAATAATTGACCCCGGCAAACCAGCCTTCCGCAAGGCGGGACAGGTTTTTTAACATCCAGTTACGGGTACCCCAGGGGGTCAGCATGGGAAGGCCGTCAATACAGGTAATGTATTTCGATTCAGACGAAATATTTTTAATGGTAAGACGCCTGAGCAATGCGGGAAAAGTATCATTGGGAAGGGTGCAAAACAAGGCCTCCGTTTCAATGCCCAGTGCTTCGTTTCGCTCAAGCAGCCGCACCGAATGGGACTTAATGAACATGGTTTGCTTGATTTTTTTGGCAGCAAGATCGGACACATTACGGAACGGCTCGTATACAGCGCCATTTATTTTGTAAAAAGTCCTGAATCCCTGCAGGGCAGTCTGCCGCCACGCTTTATTCGCCGCGACAAATTCCATCATCGCGCCGTCTTTGTCCCGGACGCCAAAATTGGCGATTGCCTGCCCCCGGTTTACATAGTACACCCACAGAGGTTTGCCCCACACGCCGGCTATGGCGGGAAGAAAACTCGCAAAGGCTTTTGCGTTATTATAATCCTCGATGATAAATTCATCGCCGTTAACGGAATACTTGTCTGCCATTACCTTCTCCTTTTAACACTTACGGTAATAATCTTGCTGGAATGTTTTTGCCAATATCCTCTTCACCGGGCTGAGTACCGGTTTCATTGAGGAGCTCAATATCGGGTTGTGTATCGGGGTGATCATTGGCTTTTGTGGCTTTAATGGCAATCCCCGTGCCGTCATTGTACGACAACAGTTTTTCGTGGCCATATTTGCCGCCCACGCCTATTCCCGTTCCGTTTACAATATTGCGTACTCCGGTTTGGACTTTTTCGGTATCGTTGCCGGAAATTTCAATAATGAGCGCATGCTGCACCATAACGCCGGGTTTATTGGGCACCTCGACTGCATTTTCAACAAATATCGATTGAGATTTTTTTCTGTCACGTCCCGTTTTATTGAACACTGCATAATAGCCAACGCCCACTGCAAGGTGATTGTCTACGTTATTGGCAACCTTGTAACCCGCCCAGCCATCAACCGTTCCGTTGTGACTGCGGTAACCTGCCTGGTCAAACGGATCGTACGGCGATTCACACTGATAAAAATACATTCGCCCGTTATCGCCCATCCATATAGTCTGGTATTCCAGGAAATGTTCTACAAACAGACCGTACATGGTTACGCGATCGCCGGTTACGATTAAGCCGTTTTTCGACGTATTGATGTCCCAGCCAATATACTGGCTGCTGAAAGCGCCGTGATCAGCGCGCCATATCCAGAAATGGTCGCCAATAACATCGTTCGAGTTTACGATTGCGGCAACATCAACATTGACTTTCGCTTTTTGATAGCCGCCTATCCGCAGGAACAGGTCTGCCAATAAAGTTGGGGCGGCGGAATGATCCGCGCTTGCATCGTTTGGCCCCACGCAGATGAGGTAGGCGGAATTATACAACGCGTCAAGCATCAGGCCGGCAATGGTTACATTGGGAACATCGTCAACATAGATTGCCCCAAATCTGTTTGTGGGACCGGGATAGAGTGTGGCAAAGCCGGTTCCCAGTATGATGGTACCGGCATTCTGTACATGCAGCGGAGCATCCAACCCATATCTGCCGGGAGTAAAGAAAATATGCTTACCGGCCGCCAACGCCGCGTTTATGCTGCTGGCCGAATCCGCTCCCGCCCGCGCCACATAAAAATCCTGCACCAAATCCAGAACGGCGCCCGGCCCCATGTCCGTATCCGTCCAGGAAACGCCCGTTGCCTCTTTGCGAATTGCCGGCACAAATACCTTGTATTCACCGTCTTCCAGAAACAAAAATGGTTTTTCACGGATAATGGGGGTAGTTACAACTCTGGTGGTAACGCCTCCCACATCCCAGTTACTGTCTTCAAGATCGCCGGTGGAGCCCTGCGAAAATTTATTCCAGTTAACGCCAAAGTAGCCTTTTTCAAAATGGCTGTTTCTCATATACCATTGCTGTTGGGTCCATGAACCGGCAGCATTGACAAAATAGCAGTCGCCGGTGTATCCGCCGGAAGCCCAGCCGCCCCAGTCAAAGTCGGAGCGGGCATGCACTTTCATGCGGCGCACCGGAGCCGCCTGCGAAACCGCCCAGTGGAATTGGCCCCTCGTAATTTCGATATTCTCTATACCACGCCAAAAAGTACAGGTGGCATTGCGATTCGCCAGATGGGGAGGAGTCTCAATGGTTCCATGCAGTTTAGTCTGTGTGGGAACACCGCCCAAACCAGCAGCCTGCGTATAAAAACCAATTCTGAAGTATTCAAATCCTTTATATTCACCGGGTTTGAAGTACATTCCATAGCGTACACTGGTAAATTCGCCCGTTCTGCCATCTTTATCGATGATTTTTCCCAGCGTTTCCGTATCGTGAATACGGTTAATTTCTTCTTCTATATCGATGATGTTATCGTACTTGGCATCATAAAAGAGCATGGTGGGGCCGAACATTTTCAGCTCTAAAGAAATAAGCCGCGCAGATAATTCTTTTGCGCCGCCATCTTTGCCGGGAACACAGGCAGCAACACGATAATAGTTCTCGTATTTATCCGGATTGGGCTGGGTATCCGTAAACCGGGTATCCGTAACGGTTTCCAGGACCGTATATTCGCCCAAACGACTGCCCGCGCGGGACACAACATAGTATTCCGCCTTTGGCACGGGATCCCACCCAATGGCAATACTGCCGTCTTCCACGGCAATGGTGAATTGCGCGGGATCAAGAATCAGTGCGGGGCCGCGTACGGCGCTTGACTTACACCCTGACAGCATGACGACCGCCAGGCACACGATAAGGGCAGTGCCCTTTAAGGATATTATGCATCTTTCCATGATACATGATAGCCGGTTTTTAGGGTAGAGTCAATGGAGGAATGTACTCCCTTTTTTTCACACGGGGACACGGTGGCCACAGAGGCACAGAGGGGGGGAGGCAAGAAAAAGGGCTGCCTTTGCAGACAGCCCTTTTGGTTTACGTTATGGTGTTTTTAGTTGTTGTGTGTAGCACGACCCGGATAAGTTTGGGTTGGACGACCCCACGGGTCATTTGCAATGGTATACACCCGTACCCATTCCACTTCCATGTAAGCGGGCAGCGTTGCGGTCAACTGCGCTTCAGGGATATTAGAATTGGGATTATATCCTCCATTCTGGCTTCCCCTATCCAGCGCAAAGTTCAGAATCATGAAGAAATCATGATGGAACGGATGTCCTACCGGTGTAGCTGTTGTTTGCGTGACACCTCCGACAGTGACACCTTGATAAGAACCGGGGTTCGGCAAAGCGTTAAACATGGTAACGCCAAGCTCTTTTCCGTCCAGGAGCCATATGAATCGATCCGGCTCCCACCTCACGCCGTATACATGCCAGTCGGCAATAGTGGAGCCGTTCTCAAAAGTATTGACACCCCAGCCTCTATAATGGCTCTGGCCACTTGGCATCCAGGGCGCCTGCATATGTATTGTGGCAGCTGCATGGGCGGGCAGATGCCCTATCATTTCCATAATATCAATTTCGCCGTTTCTTGGCCATCCGCCGGTATATGAATTGGCCACCGGCATCATCCAGAATGCCGGCCAGAATGCCGCAGCCGCGTGTGACATACGAATCTTTGCTTCGAACCTGCCGTAGGTTTGTCCAAATTTTCTGGAGTTGCCGCCCGGCGCACCTGCATCTCCATTTGCCGTTACCAGTTTTCCGGAAGCGTACTGCTGTGAGCCGCCCATTGACACTCCAGGCGTACGTTCCGCGATAAGCCGTAAATTCCCGTTTACTATTTGGGCGTTTTCTGTTCGGTAGTACTGTCTTTCATTGTTGCCCCAGCCCCAGTTACCCCATCCATTCTGACGTCCCCATTTGTTTGGATCCACAGTGGTTCCTTCGAACTTGTCATAGAAGGAAGTCAAAGAGGGGTCGAAATTCTTATGGGAATACTCGGGGGAATAGGCACCTGTGCTTACCGAGCCGTTGAGCGTGTTGCTTTTGGGCGTGCCGTCAAAGGCAACCCGCAGCGTGAAATTACCGGCAGCTGCTCCAGCCGTTAGGTTAGCGCCGGAAACTGAGACCGCTCCCGTAACAGGATAGGTAATCGTATACCAGTTTGCAAGCTGGATGGAGTTACTGAATAATGAAACCTGTCTGTTATTTAACCCGGGAACACTCAGCGTATAGGTTACCTTATACGGGTTGCCAATAACGGTTGCAATAGGATTAGAAGAATTTATGAGTATTTGTGTTTGCGGTACCGCCGGAATGACAATAGCATAATCTTTACTGGTTGTAGTCATAAGCGCAATATCGTCAATTTGTATATATGGTGTACTACCGGTTCCCTGCGCAGCAATAAAAATCTTAAAGACCTGTCTCCTGTTTCCGGACGGAGTCTTGGGAATTGGTATTATATGCCGCTGATGGGGGGCGTTAGTAACTTGAATACCGGTATTGTTTTCACCGGTGTATTCGATGTTAAAGGGATCGTTACCCTCGCCTTGATCGTCCAAAAGGCCGATGGCGGTAATGGTTATATCCCCAGTGGCTCTAATCCAGAAGGAAAGGGCATCTACGGTACTCCAATCAACGGTAGTAGCCGTATTTGCATTAATACTTATACCTCTTCCCCAGGTATCTCCTATGTTATGCAGCCGTATACCCTGAGCACCGGATCTTCCGGCATTGTTCTGGGCCAGATTGTAACCATTCGCAGCGGCATTACTATTCCAAACATCAACGGTAAATCGGGGATCCAAAACACCGGCTTTGTATATCTGATAGACAACGCCTTCGGGCAGTTGCGGTATGACCGAATTTACCGTAATGATTCTTTCAGCAAATATATTGGTAAAACCGGGCTGGGCGGATGCTGCTCTGACGGTAATTTGAGCCTGGGGTTCATTTGCCCCAACGGTTAAAAGCCCGTTCCCGTTAATGCTGGTACCGACATGGCCGCTACTCTCAATTGACCAGTTAATGTTTGTCGTAGCGCCGCCGCTCACGGCAGCAGTCGCGCTAAATTGCTGAGTAGCGCCCTGATCTACCGAAGCGCCCGATGCCGGGGCAGTAATGGTAACACCGGTTACTACCGGCGTTGGAGCTACATCAATCGCTCTTTGCGCAGCTACATCCGTAAAACCAGGCTGGGTGGATGCCGCTCTGACGTGGATGGCGGTCTGTGCCTCATTACCCGCGACAGTCAAAAGGCCGCTCGCATTGATGTTGGTACCACCGGCATAGGGTCCTCCCACCAGCGACCAGCTTACGCCCGTCCCGGCACCGCCAGTCGCGTTCACCGATGCATTAAATTGCAAAGTACCGCCCTGCGCTACCGATGTGGCATTGCCCGCCGGGGTAATGGTAACACTATTTACTACCGGTACCAGTGTTATGGTAACGGTTCTTTCACCAAATATAGTTGAACCGGGCAGAGCGGTTGTTGCTCTGACGGTGATGCTGGCTGTTTGAGCCGCCGCGACGGTCAAAAGGCCGGACGAATTGATGCTGGTACCAGCGGCATTGCTCCCGACCAATGACCAGGTAACCGCTGTCGTAGCGCCGCCAGATACGTCAACAGCCGCGTAAAATTGCAGATTGGCGCCTTGCGCTACTGCGGTGACACTGCCCGCTGTAGTAACCGTAATACCATGTACTGCCGGCGGCTGCGCTGCCGTTAACGAAACGGTTTTTGTATCGGCTACATTCGCATAACCGGGCTGGGCAGACGCTGCCCTCACCGTGATATTGGACTGGGGTTCATCCAACGCAACCTCCAACAGGCCAGTAACTGCATTGATACTGGTACCCGCATGATGACCGCTGCTTGTAATTGACCAGGTAACGGCTGTCGAAGCGCTGCCGGTCACAACGGCGGTCGCGTTAAATTGCAAAGTGCTGCCCTTCGCTACCGATGCGGTCGCTGTGGTAATGGTAACACTCTGTACGACACCCGCCGTAATTTTGACGGTTACCGAAACTGCTTTGGATTCATCCGCAACAGGGGTTGCAATGACCGTAATGAGCGCTCCTTCTTCTGCGGTATTAGTAATGATAAAGACTCCGCTATCCCTGTCAATTGACGTACCCGTTGTGCTGGAGCCATTAAAACCGGTGCGCCTCCAGGTAACGGTTTCAACCGGGTTGTTCGTTCCGGATACCCTTGCAGAAAATGTCAATGTACTATCTTTTTGACCAGAAACTTCCGTCCCGGTCACCGTGGTATTATTCAGTCTGATGTTAACAGTTTCAATAACGGCCTGAGGCGCATCTTCCGCCTCTGCCTTACAGCCAGTAAGCAGCGCAATACTGCCAATGAGCAGGAATGTAATTGCGGCAATGCCGAACACATACGTCTTTTTCATTATAACCCCCTAGTATTATTCAAACAGCCAACAGGCCGATATGTTTGCTACCAATATATCACTTATATGGTAGATTGTCAACGTTTTTCGGGGAAAAATTGAAAAAAATGCCTTGGTGTTTAAAAATGCCCCAAAAACCGCTCAAAATGAGGTTTTTAGGGCATTTTTTGGGCGTTTTAGTTATTGTGGTTGGTTACAAGGTTACGCGGAACCTCACCTAAAATGACCCAGGGATCATTTTCCAGCGTGTATACGCGTACCCAATCAATCTCCAGTTCAATGGGCAATGCGCTATCCGCCGGCAAATAACCAGGATCAAAGGTTCCGCCGACCGCAAGGTTTAGTATCAGGTGGAAATCCCTGTTGAACGGCCCGCTGATTGGTGACGGCGGGTTTGTGGTATCATAAAAACCAAAGTTAAAATCGGTAAACGGTATTCGCCGGTACTGTTTTCCGTCTATAAGGAACCTAAATTCGGTCGATGTCCATACCACGCCATATACATGCCATTGGGTAAAATCTGAACCGTCCTCAAACCGGTGCTCGGAACCCAGATAATGATGGCCATGCGGCGCCCGGTAATGTGCGGTGCCGGACGCACGGTTCGGTCTCCTGCCAACCATTTCCATAATGTCGATTTCGCCCGACCGCGGCCAGCCGCCGTAGACGCTCGCCACCGGCATCATCCAAAATGCGGGCCACATTCCCGGCTCTGCCTTGGTCATGCGGATTTTCGCTTCGAATCTGCCGTAGGTTTGCCCAAATTTCAAGCCATTGCTGCCCTCCGGAGCATTTGGGGGCGAATGTCCATTTGCCGTTACCAGTTTTCCGGAGGTATACTCCTGAGCTCCGCGGCTTTCCTTTCTTGCCTGAAGCCGCAAAACCCCGCCTGACACAATTACGTTGTCGTGATGGTAGTATTGCGCTTCGTTGTTACCCCAGCCCCCGTTACTCCAGCCATTCTGGTATCCCCATTTGGTCAGATCCAGACTGGTTCCTTCGAACTTATCATAAAAAGAACACAATGCGGTATCGAAATTTTCCGAGAAATAGTCGGTGCTATAGCCGGTTGTTATCCTGCCGTTGAGTGTGTTACTTCTTATCGTGCCGTCAAAGGCAATCCGCAGGGTAAAACTGCCGGCGGCCGTCAGATCAGCGCCGGAAATCTCGGCGTTTCCGGTAAGATCATAGGTTAGATCAAACCAGTTTGCAAATTGTACGCCTTCGTTGAATAATGAAACGGTCCTGTTTGCTCCGCTTACATTAACCGTATATGCGACCTTAAAAGGCTCGCTGATTATCGACGCAATGGGGGTAGCGCTTTCCAGGTTAACCCACACTAACGGCGGAATGACCACGTTAAAAACGCTGCTCGCGGAAATAAGCGTAATATCGTCGATATAGATGTTTGGCGCGGCGGCGCTCCCCTGTTCCGCAATAAAAACTTTAAAGACCTGTCTCCTGTTCTCATTGAATTCCCTGGGCAGCGGTATCACTATCCGCTGCCAGGCGGTGTGGACCAGAATACCTTCGTTGGTCTCACCTTTGTATTCAACATTCAGCGGATCATTACCAAACCCCGCATCATCCAGGAAGCCGGCACTGAGTCTTACGTCATCAGCGGTGGCCCTAATCCAGAAGGAAAGGGCGTCTACTGTGCTCCAGTCAACGGTATCGGCTGCATTGGCGTTAATACTCATGCCTCTTCCCCAACTGTCCCCCTGACGATGCAGTCTTATACCTAAGGCGCCGCCCCTTCCAACATTATTCTGGGTTAGCGTGTAACCATTAGCCACTGCATTATCATTCCAGGCACTATCACTAAAGCGGGGATCCAAAATGCCGGCTTTATATATCTGATACATTACACCCTCTGGTAACACTATTACCGGTATTACCGTAACGGTTTTTGTTTGGGCTGCATATTCAAAACCAGGCTGGGCGGGCGTTGCTTTCACGGTGATATTGGCTGCCTCATTCACCGCAACGGTCAAAAGCCCGGTCGTTGAACTGATGCTGGTACCACTGCTGTTGCCGGTACTGATAATCGACCAGATAACGGTATTTGCAGCGCCATTGGCGGCATCAACAGTTGCATCAAATTGCAGGGTTTTCCCCTGCTCTACCGATGCGGCCATGGTGGTAATGGTAACACTGCTTACTATCGGCGTAAGCGTTATCGCAACGGTTCTTGTTTGGGCCAAACCCGCAAAACCGGGCTGGGCAGGCGTTGCTCTCACGGTGATGCTGGTCTGGGGCTCATGCGTCCCAACCGTCAAAAGCCCGGACTGACTGATGCTGGTGCCGGCATGGTCGGCACTTGCAATATCCCAAATTACCGTTTTTACCGCGTTGTCACTCGCATTCACCGTCGCATTGAATTGCAATTGGGTACCCTGCGCCACCGATTCAACATTGTTCGTCACTGTAATGGTAACACTATGAACGACAGGCAGACCCGGTGCATCCGGCAAAACCTTTACGGTTACCCAAGATTCTTTCGTATCATCTACGGTAGAGGTAACAACGATAGTTATTTCTTCATCGTCCGCTTCATCATCGGCGATTTGTAAAACACCATCAATAAGTGTGGTATCCTCATTACCGCCGTTTATTGTCCAGATAACCGTGTTAGCCGGGTTGTTTGTTCCATGTACCCTTGCGACAAAGTTCAGCGTGGCGCCTTTTGCGGCGTCTATTGTCTCTTCGGTTACCGTGGCTCCATTCAGCCTGATTTCAACTCTTTCAACGACAACCTGAGGCGCACTGGTTTCCGTTTCCGTTTTACAGCCGAGAAACAGCGCAAAACTACTAACCAGCAGGAAGGCAAACACGGCAATGCCGAATATATACGTTTTTTTCATGGTAACCCCTACCAATAATATACCACGCTTTATGGCACATTGTCAATTTTCCGCAGGAATCAGGGGCTGCGTGCGAACAACTCCCAGAGCTTGCCTGAAACGGTAAACTGGTTTTCCCTGGTGCGAATGACCGCGATACCCTCGTCTTTGGCTGCTTCCAGCATATCTTCCGGTAAGGGGCGGGAGTTACAAATGATAAGGACCGAAATATTGACCAAAGTGGCCACCGCTACGGTGTTTTTGTGGGCCTGAATCGTGATAAGGGCGCCGCCGTCTTTTGCATGGGCCATGACATCGGAGAGCAGGTCGGAGGTATAAGCTCCGGTAAGCTCGGTGTCTTCAAACTCGTCCTGACATATCTCGGCGCCCAGGGCGGCGGCAGCTTCCCGTATTGTCATATGCCAGCCCTATTACCCTTCATTCTTGGAAGAATTGGTGTGAATTACCACGCGGACCGTGGTACCAACCCCCACAGCGGAATTTATTGAGAATTCATCGGAATTTCGCTTGGTATTGGCAAGGCCCATGCCGGCGCCAAAGCCCAGTGACCGGACATATTCGTTGGCCGTAGACCAGCCTTCCTGTAATGCCTGATTCACATCGGCAATACCGGGGCCGGTATCGGCGGCTATAATGGTGACCTTGTCCGGTTGTATGCTGCAGCGAATGGTGCCGCCATTTGAGTGGACTACCAGATTTATTTCCAGCTCATAGCTGGCAACGGCAACGCGCCGGATAATTTTGGGGTCAAAATTCCGCTGTTTCAGGGCTTTTTTGATTTCCGTTGATGCCCGGCCTGCCAGCTCAAAATTATAACGGGGCACATTGAATTCCATTTCCGCTTGCGGCGATGCGATACTAGCGGCGCTTTTCTGCAATTTTTCAAGCCGCAGCACTTCACGGTTCATTTCTACCAGCAGGGCGCGGATTACATCATTGGAACCAAGGACCCCTACCAGTTCATGGTTTTTATTCAATACCGGGAAACGGCCATAATGATATTTATTGAGATAGGAAATGGCAAACGAAAGAGGCATATCGTCCTGTAACACAATCAGGTCACGGGTCATTCGCTCTTCAACCGGGCAGTCGATAAACCCCTTGTCCAGTGCGGTAACCACATCGCTAATGGAAACCAATCCCAACAGTTGCTGCCCTTCCACAATGGGAACGCCTGTTATCCGATTTTCCCGCATAATTGCCTGAATATGCCGTATAGTCTGGGTTTTACGGCCGGTTATAAATGCCGTATTCATGACATCTTTAATTTTAAGCTGATAGATTAATTCCAGTACCACAGAAGGCGAATCGACCGTACTGATGGGGATATCTTCGTTTAAATCGTCGCTCATTAGAGTGAGTATAACACGGAAAAAACAGGAAATCAAGAGAAAATACCGAAATAACCCGGCAGAGGGAGGGGCAGCCGGAGAGCCAAAACAGATGGGAGAATCCGACGCCGCAGCCCCGGCACGGCTGTTCGGCTTGCAACTAATCATAGAGTAATATCCTAATTTAGATTATTCTCATGCGTAGTGTGCCATGCCGCAGTTACTGTACCCTAAGTTTATGATTTTATTCGCTGGTCTGCTTTGTCGCAGACTGCGCAAAAAACCGAAAAAGCCCAACAGGTAAGTAGCCTGATTTTTGAATATCTTCAAAAATGTGCTCATCTGAACCATCAAAACGGCAAACACGCCCG
>Ga0123356_10000343_pt1 | contig 53709 bp, 40 predicted proteins | sample TergutEmb28metaG_2_FD_92546 | JGI IMG/M metagenome (GOLD analysis project Ga0123356, IMG submission 92546) | Embiratermes neotenicus P3 segment gut microbial communities from Petit-Saut dam, French Guiana - Emb289 P3 | ecosystem: Host-associated > Arthropoda: Insects > Digestive system > Gut ...
ATTTATCACTTGTCTATAAAAATCATCAGCAGAGGGAAAGGAAAATCCGCAGTAGCGGCGGCGGCATATCGAGCAGGCGAGAAAATCACAAACGAGCGTGAGGGAATAACGCATGACTATTCAAGAAAGCGTGGAATAGTGCATACAGAAATCATGTTACCCGAACACGCACCGCCCGAATATTCAGACCGTGCCGTCTTATGGAACGCAATAGAGAAAATCGAAAAAGCGAGTAATTCACAGCTTGCAAGAGAAATTGAACTTGCCCTGCCGAAAGAATTAACAGCAGAGCAAAACAAAAACCTTGTTGCCGAGTATTGCAAAAAGCATTTTGTTAATAACGGCATGGTTGCCGACATTGCAATCCATGACACAGGAAACGGAAACCCCCACGCTCATGTCATGCTCACCATGCGACCTTTTAACGAGGACAGGACATGGGGCGATAAGCAGAGGAAAGTATATTTACTTGACGAAAACGGCGAGAAGATTTACGACCCGAAGAAACGGCAGTATAAATGTACGAAACAAGAAACAACCGACTGGAACGACAGGGCGAACGCTAACTACTGGAGAGAACAATGGGCTGATGAAGTCAACGCAGTTTTAGAACGAGAGAACCGCACGGAACGCATAGACCACCGAAGCCATAAGGAAAGAGGTCTTGACGAACAGCCGACTGTTCATCTTGGTGTTGCAGCTTCACAAATGGAAAAGAAAGGAATCCGCACCGAACGAGGAAACTGCAATAGGAAAATCGCAGACTTCAACAGGGAATTACGGCAGTTAAAGGCACGACTTAAAAAGTTAGATGAATGGCTGAAAGAGGAAATGCAAAAGCCCGAAACCCCGACACCGCCGAGCCTGTTTGACGTTGTTTCTGACATCTTGAACCGAAAAGCACAGAAAGGCAAATCACAGCATTATCAGAGCATAAATAACTTAAAAGCTATTGCAAAATGCTCAATTTCTTGTCGGATAATAAAATTCAAGACTTCCCCGAACTGCAAGAAAAATTACACTCCATGATAGGAAAACAGCGTGATATAGCCCATGACCTCAAACCTATTGAACGCAGAATAAAAACCCTTGACGAGCATATAAGGCAGGGCGAGAATTACAAGGAAAGCAAACCAATCAAGCGAAAGTATAATGAACTTTATGCTGAATATGAAACGGCTCAAAATGCGACAGGATTATTCGCAAGGCGAAACGAAGAAAAGGCACGGAAAGCGTATATGGAATATTACGAAAATCACCGCCCCGAACTGCACCAATTCGATACAGCCGAAAAGTATTTGAAAGATGTTTTACAAGAACGGTTTAACCCGAAAAAGCTACCGCCTGTTTCAAAATGGATAGCAGAGCGAGAGGAAAAGACCACAGAGAAAGATAAGCTATATCAGCAATACAAAACCCTCAAAGATGAAGTTAAGGAAGTGGAGCAAATCAAGCGTAGTGTTTATGATATTCTACAAGAGGAAAATCGGGAACGGCAACAGAGGAAGCGTAGTTATGATATGGAATTATAAAGAGAAAGGCACGGTGAGGATTACTCGCCGTGCCTACTTATATATTCTGTCACCTGTACATCATAATCTGGATAATTATAATTTAATTTCTCGGCTACATATTTTGATGTTTGCCTAAATAATTGATGTGCAGATTTTAACGCCGTCCAACAACTATCTATACTGTCCATACGAAAAGTTTTCATTAGTAAATTCCACTCGTTTTCCGTGAGATGTTTTTTAATGTACTTGTTATGTTTACCGATACTGAAATTATATCCATGTTCAACACCTATTTTCCATGAGAGCATATTAAAAAGTTGAACACGAGCAATTTGTTCCATGTGAAAACAAGCATATAATAATTCATCACGGAAAAGCCCTTTTGCTATGTATGTTGAAACAAACCAAAATTCATTACAACAATCATCAAAAAATTCAACAGACGGCTTATAAATCCAATAATCTTTATCGGTGGGGGTAGGAGGATTAAGCACAAGTCCGTCTTTATCAAGAAGTATTTTCAACAGCTTATCGCTTTTCAAGTATTCATCAAGCATTTCAAGCGGAATAATCGAAAGGTCAATTTTAATACCGTCCTCAAAAATCATCAGATAAGAAAACCAATCTAATTCGGGCGGAAACAAATCCATTGCTTCGGGTTTTTGAATGATTATTCTTTTGCCGAATACGTCAAGCCAGTTATCGTTATTTGTGAACGATTCCATGTCAGTTACAATATATGACATATCATAATCTTGAAAATCATCTTTTGGAACATTTATATTTGTGCGTGAGCCTTCCATTCCGACAACTCGTATTCGTTCATCAACTTTGGCAATATTCAAAAATAAATCAAACATTTCTTTTTCAGTACGCATTATTTTATACTCCAGAGTAAGAATTTAAATTATGATTTGTTTGCAACTGCCGTCAGAAGAATTTAACCGCCATGTTTCGCCGTAGTAACCACGTTTAGCAGAAGCAATGGAAACTGCATTTATATTATACTCTTTTAGAATGAAATTTTAAGACTGTTTATATATTTGCTGTCACGGTTTATATTATTGTACATAATGTTTACTCGTTTTCGTCTTTTTTATCGTCCTCATTTACAATTATATCAGAAATAAGCCTTGAAAAGTCAACAGCGTTATTAGAAGTTATAACAGGCTTGCCGGTTGTAGCTTCAATTTCTTTTCGGGCATTCCCTGCGACCTTGCCGCCGCTTTTTGCGACACTTCTGTTCTCGTTAAAGGTTTTCGGTTGTACTGTCTTTGAAATTTCCGTTGTCGTAGCTTCCGCAAGCATATTCAAAACAAGTTCAAGGGTTGACATATTATCACGCAGATTACCCTTTTTCAAGCCCTTAAACTCTTTGTAATTGCGTGTTGACATTCCCGACCATGCACGGGTAATTTCGTCCGTGAGTATGGCATATTCTTTGCCCTCTTGAACACCACGGCTGTCCCATTCGTCTGTCAATTCTTTTCGGACTTGAATAGCTTGCAAGCGTTGGTTAATCCATTCACGAGTATAACCCTTTTTCAAATATGTAACCAAAGCTCGCTCAATCGTCAATTCGGGGTCAATCGTTTCGTTAATGCGTTCATTGCCGACTGCGGCAAGCCACAGTTTGAACGGTTCGGCTTTTGGCGAGGGGATTGACTGGATAAGACGTAAAATTTGCTCGGTATTAGCTACATCGGTATTGTACCGTTTGCCGTCAGCCGCTTTCAATTTCAGTTGGTTACAATTTGTAACCGACTCATTCCCCTCACTTTTCATGCGACTTTTAAGCACTTTCCAATAATTTCTTGCAGTTTGATAATCGCTTTCGGTCAGTACGGAGCATACATCTACAACAGAAAGCAACCATTCCTCGCTTTCCACGTCCCACGCCATGCGAATACGCTGATTCTCAAATAATTCAAATTTAATGTTCTCGTCCATAAAAACCTCGTTTCCTGCGTTTAATTATGTCGAAATCGGCACAATTAAAACCGTACTGTATAATTATAACATAAAAAGGCGAAAAAGTCAATCGGGAATTTTAACGGTTGACAACGCCTTTTTCTAATTTTTCCTAAATATTTGAAAAAGAGGGTTGACAACATACGACCGAATGTACCGCCTTGATTCCCGTTACAATCCGACTGTAACATTTCCCTGTACCACAGCGGATTTGCTTCGCGATATAGCGTGGCATTTTGATTTCAGAATCGGCTTTACACCTGCGGCTGATGTAATAGAATACGTTCCGCGTAATGCAACCTGCCGCGAAGTAATTGGCTACATTGCAGGGGTGAACGGCGGCTTTGCGAAGTTCGACAGAAGCGGGGTTTTACAACTAAAAAGGTTAGAATATTGCAATTTCGTTTTGTCGCGCAGTCAATACACAGAGCTGTCGGTAAAAGCTGATGTGAATGAAGTGCGGCAGATTGATTTTATAGTCGAGAACGATATTTTTACTGAGGGAAAAGGAACGAAGCTGACTACTTACCGGCAGTATAATCCTTTCGCGAGCCATGAAGCGGCGCGGCGCATTTTTAATCACTGGAACGGCTTCTCTTATCACGGGCTGACGGTAAAAATGCGGGGGCTTCCATACCTTGAATCGGGCGATGCGATTTTAGTGCAGGACGATTTTGAAAACACGCATTACTTTGCATTAATCAGCGATTATACTTTGATTTATGACGGCGGTTTAACAGCGCGGCTTGTGTCAAAATCGAAGAATCCTATTGACGATTATGACGAGCCGATGACACAGCAAAGAATGATTGAAAGCATGAGCGAAAACCTGCGCGTAAGATATACTAATTATGAAAACGAAAATCATATTATTCTGAACACAGAAACGCAGGGAATCGCAAGCATAAATTTCAATCTTGAATCAAGAACATTTGCAGTGTTTAATACACAATTCAACATTACCTCGCTCGAAGACTGCGTGTTAATCCTTGAGTATCGCATAAACAACATTAAAGTAGGGCAAACGCCGAGGATTCACTTGTTTGCACAGAGCCCTGACAGTATTTGTCTTTATAATTGCTTCCGCGTTATTCGTCCGGGGAGAAACACGTTATCGCTTTCAGCGAGAATAACAAGCGGCGACGCAGTTATTGCGGCGGGTGATTTACTCGCTTCTGTCAGCGGACAGTATATGCTCGGCGACAACGGGCCGCAAATACCTGAAATAAACATAGCGCAAAGTATTCAAAAATACGAGCTGAGCTCTATGAAGCTTCCGATTAAAAAGCTTTCGGTAAAACCTGAAAAACCGGAATTGCATGAGCCCGCGCGAGAAGGATATTCAGAGGAAATAAGCATGATGTCTGTCGCACCTTTAAAACCGGTGCTGCGCGGATTCACAGACAGTCTGCTGATGGATTCTATGTTTATAAAAGCAGAATGGCTTCCGGACGATAAGGTTGTTCTTGTCTTTTCAAACGTGATAGCGGTGAGGGAAAACGAAGCAGTTAACATGGACGCGTTTGCGGTTACATTCGGGGTTAACGAATTACAAATAAACTTGGTTGAGGTCATCGAAAACGAAATAATAATAAGCACAGAAAGCCTAAGCAATTTTAATGAAGTCGTTATAAAATATGACAGTCATTACGGCAATCTTCTCAGTGCGGCGACAGGGAATCCGCTGCAGCTGTTAAACTATATTTTAAATCTTGAAGAGGGGAAATAAAAATGTTAAAAGGGAAATCAACCATCGAGCTTTTTGACAGCGTAACAGGAAAGAAAAAAGAAGAATATAAAGATGAAAATATTGTTACTAATGCTATTAATAATCTGCTCGACTGGAATGGAGAAATGCTCGCGTCGGGAGTAGCGGTAAACGATATGCTGGCGCGGTTAACGCCGCTTTATCCGAATTATTTGCGGGGAGTATTGCTTTGGGACGATATAATTCAGGAGAACCAAAATAATATTTTGCCGCCCCCGGGAATAAATTGTCTCGGGCACGCAGGCGGACATTACGGCGCGGAAAATCCGCTTCGCGGAACATGGAATCAAAACGAAACTGTAGTAAAAGAAAACAGCGTAAAAATGGTGTGGGACTTTGCGACAGACAAAGCTAACGGCGTAATAAAATCAATTTCGCTGACCTCCTCCGCGGGCGGCGACAGAGGCTGGATGACGCCGGGGGAAGCGGGAACTTTTTTCAGACAGCGGATTAACAACGGAAGTTCGAGTCAGTCGCTTGTCCATTTCGCGCCGAGCGTTGTGAACTCAGTAACAAATACATCGACAACTTATGTAGGCGAATTACGCAAAGGAATACACACGCATATCTTAGACAGAAACGACAACAGCCTCACAATAGTTGAGCAATCCTATGCAAATCCCGAAGCATTGAGTATATTTGACAGTGCGGGGCTACTCACTTCAAGCCAGCCGCATTGCAAGGAAGAGCTGTTTACAGTTGCATCGGACGAACGCTTTTCTAATCTCGCTACGAATTTTATTATAGACAAGGATTATAATTTAGTTCATGTTTCACTCAGCGGAACAGGCAACAGAAATGTAAGAATCAGAACTGTCAATTTGATTACAAAGCAAGTCATTGATGACAGAAGAGTTACGCTGGATAGAAATGTTCAGGCTTCACCGGCTGCTTATTTCAAGAATAGAATCTATGCAACTGTTGCAAGTGCGGGTATTCATGCGTTTAATGAAGGCGGAGTGAGCAGCGGATTAGTAGCAGGAAACAATGTAACCAGCTCCACCATGCGATATTGGTGTTTTGCCGGAGATTATTTAGCAAGCCCTACGGTGTCAGCTACAAATAACTTATTTATAATTGACGGAATCAACGCTGTATTCACTCAAGCCGGTAATGATGTTGTAAACCAAATGAATTTATGCAACTCAAGCAGCATGAAGCTGCCGCTGATTACGCTTCTTCATGAATCAAGCGCGAATTCTTATCCGAAAAGTATATTTTATGTTACGCCTTATATGGCGACGATTAACAACCTCCAGATGCCGGTAACGAAAACCGAGCTGAACTCAATGAAAATAACCTACGAATTAATCCAGGAATAAAACTAAAAAACGTGTACGCTGCTTCAAAGTAACGTACACGTTTTTGCATTTTATTTTGATTTCTCGCCGACATACATGAGGTGCTCGGAGTAAGAAAGGAATTCGGGCTTCTCGCAGACGGCAAGGCTGATTTTGTACCATTCATCAATCGCTTCCTGCGAAAGCGGCATGATTTTGTGATAGAAGGGCGAGCTGATTCCCTCCTGTGCAAAGAGGTGCAGTTTTTTTAAGGGGAACTGCGACATGAACGGCACAACAGAATCGGGATAAGCGAAATAAGCTCTGGTAAACCCGTCGCCCCCAAAAGACTTCCCACTTGTAAGTGCGTAGATGAACGCCTGCTCGGCAGGAAGCGTAATCAGCTCGGGACATTCCCTAAGCATGAAAACCATTCCGCCCGTGAGCGAGATGAACGACGCAAAAAGCTTACCGCCGCGCTTCAAGCGCGAAATCGCACTGCGGACGACATCCTTTCTGTCGCTCTCGTCAACAAGGTGATAAAGCGGTCCCATAATCAGAATATGGTCGTATTTTTTCGCAAGCTTGGGGTTCGCGCTTATATAGCGCGCATCGCCCGCTAAGGTTTTCATGTTTACGCCGTAGTCTGCGGCTTTTTTACGAGCGAATTCTATGCTTTGCTCGGATAAGTCGAGAAGCGTCACATCGCAGCCCCTTTGCGCGAGCCAAATCGAATAACGCCCGGGACCTCCGCCGATGTCAAGAACGCTGTCGCCGGGCTTTATGTATTTTTCCATGTAATGCGAGGCGAGCCTGAACTCAAACTTTCCGCCTGCTAATCTGTCCCATTCCTTTTGCGGGTCGGCATCGTAATGCGCTTTTACGATTACAGCGTCGTCTACTCTCATGAGCCGCTCCTTTGATGCAGTTTATAATATATTATACATGACTTTGGAGTTTATGTCAACTTTTGAAAAATCGCTTGACAAATAAGCAATATAGTATTATAATTATATAGTTGACTATTTTGCGTACATATGCAAAAGGAAACCGAAGGAGAAAAACTATGAAAACCATTTTTGTGGTAGATGATAACAGGACAAATCTTGTAATGGCGGAGGACGCCTTATCCGACCAGTATGACGTGGTTACGCTTTTATCGGCTTCAATCATGTTTAATGTGTTGAATGATGTTAAACCGGATTTAATTTTATTGGATATAATGATGCCGGAGATGGACGGCTATGAAGCGTTAAAACGTCTCAAAGCCGAGCCGGAATACGCGAACATACCGGTGATTTTCTTAACAGGAAAAAGCTATGCACCTACGGAAGCCCGCCGCAGTCAGGAGCTTGGGGCGATAGACGTCATTTATAAACCTTTTTCCAAGGAGGCTCTTCTTGAGCGCATAGGCTCGCACTTACGGGAAAGGTAGAGAATAATGATTGAGGTTGTAGAGGTTGTAAAGGAACGGCTTGAATTATGTGTAGGCTGTAACCGCTGTACCCGCAGCTGCCCGATGGAAGTAGCGAATATTACATATCAGGACGAAAAGGGCGGCATAAAAGTTAAAATCGACCATGAAAAGTGCATAGTCTGCGGACTGTGCATTTCAGCGTGCAAGCATGATGCAAGATACTTCGGGGACGATACCAAGCGGTTCTTCGCCGACTTAGCTGAGGACAAACCGATTTCATTAATCGCCGCACCCGCAATCAAAACAAATATCCCCGAATACAAACGGCTTTTTACATACTTGAAAAAGCTCGGCGTTAATAAGATTTACGACGTTTCGCTCGGGGCAGACATCTGCGTCTGGGCGCATATTAAGTACTTGGAAAAAAACACCGCTCCAATCATAACCCAGCCCTGCCCGCCAATCGTTACATACTGCGAGCTCTACCGCCACGACCTGCTGAAAAGGCTCTCGCCTATTCACAGTCCGATGGCGTGTACTTCTATTTACATGAAGGAGCATGAGGGCGTAACCGACGCGATTGCCGCGCTTTCGCCCTGTATGGCGAAGACGACCGAGTTCGCAAGCACGAAGCTCGCCGACTATAACGTGACGTTTGAGCACCTGCTCGAATACCTCAAGGAACACGGAATTATGCTTCCGGAGGAGGAAACCGACTTCGACCATGCCGAGTGCGGCTTGGGCTCGCTGTTCCCCGTTCCCGGCGGCTTCAAGGAAAACATAGAGTATCTGCTCGGAAAGAAGCTTCATATAGCCAAAGCCGAAGGCATGGGCGTTTATGACAAGCTGAATAAATACGCGGCGGCATCTGAGGATTTCCTGCCCGATATTTACGATGTGCTTAGCTGTATTGACGGCTGTAATATAGGCACAGCTTCTCAGCATGACAAATGTATGTTTGAAATTGACAAAGCGATGAAGCTCGGAGAAAGAAGAGTAGAAGAGCGCAAGGAAGAGTATTATAAATCTATTTCTAAGATTTTCGACGAGTTTCTCGATATGTCGCATTTTATGCGGAAATATAAGCCTGTCACCGTGCCGCTTCCGCGAATCACTAACGCGGATATAGCGAAGGCGTTCAAGCTGCTCGGTAAAAAAGACTTTGAACAGCAGCACGTAGACTGCTACGCCTGCGGCTCAAAAACCTGTCACGATATGGCGCGCAAAATCGCGCTCGGCGTGAATATTCCCGAGAACTGCATAATTAAATCCAAAGAAGACGCCAAGGTAGAACACGTAAAAAATATGCTCGTAAATGCGCAGCTCATAGAAATGGAGCAGACGCATAAAATGGACGAGCGGGTTAAGCTTTTGTTCGATTCAACGCCCTTCGCGGCGCACTTCTGGGACGAGAACTTAATCATGACCGACTGCAACGCGGCGGCGGCAAAGATGTTCAACCTAACAAAGGATGAATATGTTAAAAGATACTTCGAGTTTATGCCCGAGTATCAGCCCGACGGAACGCGCTCGGACGAGATGGTTCGTCAGCTTATAAAGAAAACCTTTGAAACAGGCTATCAGCAGGCAGAATTCATCTGCATGACGATAGATAAAAAGGCTCTGCCTGTCGAAGATACATATGTTTGCATAGACTTAAAGGGCGAGCGAATCGTCGCAGGGTACAGCCGTGACCTGCGCGAGCATAAGAAAATGATGCAGAAGATTGAAGCTTCCGCAGAGCAGAACGAGCTTCAGCTTATGAAGCTGAATGTCGCCATGAAAGCCGAAAGCATCGGCATTTGGGACATGGAGTTCATAGGCGAAGACACGCTGAACCCCAACCACACAATCATGTGGTCTGACGAAATCAGATATTTATTAGGATTTGAGGACGTCAATGACTTCCCGAACTTAGTCAGCAGTCTTATTAATTGCATGGAGCCGGAGCAGTGGCAGGTTGTTTCCGATGCTTTAAGCGCGCATATTACTGACAAAACAGGCAAAACACCCTATAACATGGAGTATCGTTTAACTAAGAAAAACGGCGAGTATGCCTATTTTCATACCTCGGGGGAAACAATCCGCGATAAGGAAGGCAATCCTATACACGTTGTAGGCGCGTTGGCGGATATAACAGAGAGCAAGAGCCTCTTTGATGAAACCGAGCGTCAAAGGCAGGAAGCAGAGCTTCAGCTGATGAAGTTAGACCTTGCAATCAAGGACGGAAGCATAGGCTTATGGGATATGGATATAAAAGAGGGGAATCCCGTTCATCCCGAAAACGAGCTTACATGGTCAGACGAGGTTCGGCGTATGCTCGGCTTTGATGGTGTTGATGACTTCCCGAATACAAACGGAAGTATTCACGAATGTCTGCACCCGGACGACTCGGAAATGGTGCGGACAAAATTAGCGGCGCATATCACCGATAAAACAGGCAAGACGCCCTTCAACATTGAATATCGCTTGTATAAGAAGAACGGCGAATTAATTCATGTTCGCGGAAACGCGAGCACGATTCGCGATGAAGAGGGGAATCCTTTAAACACTGCGGGCGCGATATTTGAAACGACGGAAATGAAGAACCTCATTCTCGAAGCGGAAAAACAAAGCGAGGAAGCGCAAGCCGCCAACAGAGCCAAGAGCGAATTCCTTTCGCATATAAGCCATGAAATCCGCACGCCGATGAACGCTGTGCTCGGGACGGCAGAGTTTCAATTGCAAAAGGATACAAACACGCCCGAAACCGAAGAAGCGTTCAGCATGATATACAGCTCGGGGAATCTTCTGCTCAGCATAATCAACGACATTCTCGACTTGTCTAAGATTGAAGCGGGTAAGCTCACGCTTTCGCTCGCTCACTACGATATTCCAAGCTTGATTAACGACGCGATGCAGTTGAATTTACTGCGCTATGAAAGCAAGCCGATTGAATTTATGCTTAAATTAAACGAAGATACGCCGCTTGATATGTTCGGCGACGAGCTTCGTATTAAGCAGATTCTCAATAATATTTTATCCAACGCTTTTAAATACACCGACAAGGGCGAGGTTGAGCTGTCGGTATGGTCGGAAACTGCAATTTCAGACACGGACGATTACGTCAGCATGATTTTCCGCATAAGCGACACAGGGCAGGGAATGACCGAGGAGCAAATCGGAAAGTTATTCGAAGAATACACGCGCTTTGTCGGTGACTCTGACCGCACTACAGTCGGAACGGGTCTCGGAATGAGTATAACAAAACGCCTTGTTGACGTGATGAATGGCGATATTAAGGTGGAAAGCACGCCCGGCGTAGGCTCTGTGTTTACTGTGCGCCTGCCGCAAAAGCGGATAGGAACAAGCATTTGCGGTCGCGAAATCGCTGAAAGCTTACTCAAGAACCGCTTCCAAAATACATCAAAGCTGACAAGAACGCAGATTGTACACGATTATATGCCTTACGGAAATGTTTTGGTAGTGGACGACGTTGACTCGAATCTTTATGTCGCAAAGGGCATGATGCTGCCCTACGGCTTGAAAATAGAAACCGCTTCAAGCGGCTTTGAAGCAGTTGATAAAATCAGCGAGGGCAAGCAGTACGATATTATTTTCATGGACCATATGATGCCTAAGATGGACGGCGTTAAAACTATGGAGAAAATCCGCGAGCTCGGCTACAGAGAGCCTATTGTCGCGCTGACCGCCAACGCAATTACCGGCTCGTCTGATATGTTTTTAGCGAGAGGCTTCGACGGTTATATTTCTAAGCCGATTGATTTGCGTGAGCTTAATACAATGCTCAATCGTTTAATCCGCGATAAGCAGACGCCCGAAACGCTCGAAAAGGTTCGCCGCGAAGCAAAGGTCGCGCCGAAAAAATCTATAGACGGCGACTTGGCGGCGGCGGTTGCGCTTGACGTCAAGAACGCGGTGACGGTGCTTGAAAGCCTGCTTTATGAAGTGACGAACTCCGGCAATGTCGATATAGAGCTGTTCACCACCACCGCTCACGGCATGAAGAGCGCGCTCGCAAACATAGGCGAGAAGGAGCTTTCCGCGGTTGCCTATACCTTAGAGCAGGCAGGAAGCGCGGGCGAAATAGAAGTGATTCTCTTTAAAACGCCGAGCTTTATTAATCAGCTTCGTCAGCTGCTGAAACGATTAGCGCAAAGAGGTGCAGGTAATAATAACGGCACCGCGGCACTGTTACAGGAGAATCTGAATAAAATCAAAGCCGCCTGCGGGCAATACAAAAAGCGCGATGCAAAGACCGCGCTTAGTGAACTGAAAAAGAAAACATGGGCAATGGAAATTAATAATTTGTTAGATGAAATTGCCGATTTCCTGCTCTGCGGCGAGTTTGAAAAAGCCGCAATAATCACCGAGAAATATTTAAGTGCGGAGCAGCTTGAAATCAAGTAGATTTATGCCGGTGCCGAGCGCGAGAGAAAGGGTTTTGCAGCCTTTCAGCGGCTTGTTAAATTTAATTTTTTGTTTACCGAACCCCGTGGGCTTTGCGCCTGCGGGGATTGTTATTTCGCCGACCTGCTTGCCGCCCGCGAGAACCTTTATTTTCGCACCGCCAATGTCCATTGCCGCGCTGACTTCAATGCCCGTCGCGCCGCTCATGTCAGCGTCGTAAAAATCAAGCACGGAATCCCACGTCATCGGCGCAGACGCGCTGATGTAATGCGCGCAGATTTCCCTGTCCCACTGCATTTTTACGCTGCGCTTGTTGTCGTAGTTAATCGCGGGGGTTTTCTTGAATAAATTTCTCGGCGGGATTTTTTCTCCCGCGATTTTTACATCGCAGGTCTGTCTTATATCTTCACTCGTTGAAGCCGCGTAGAACCTGTACTTGCCTGCTTCTGTCGTGAATTTGTTTCGCGTAACGTCCCAGAAGCGAAGCCGCGATTTATCGAAAACGAAGGAAATATTCGCAGTTTGCCCGGGCTCAATTTCCTGTCTTATGAACTCGCAGAGCTGTTTTTTCGGGCGTTTCACGCGCGGCTCAAGCGCGGTGAAATACAACTGCACGACTTCTTCGCCTTTGACCGAGGAAGTGTTTTTAATTTTTACGCTCGTCTCGATTGTTTTTCCGCAGTCTTTAACGGTGAAATCGGAGTATTCAAAGGAAGAATAGCTCAGCCCGTGCCCGAACGGGAACAGCGTTTCGCCGCCGAAATAAAGATAGGTTGTGCCCCGCGTAATGTCATAATCGCCGATGTGCGGCAGGTCATGCTCGCTTTTATACCATGTTTGAGGCGTGCGCCCTGCGGGATTATATCTGCCGAAAAGCACGTCTGCGATTGCATCGCCTGTCTCGGAGCCACCGTGCGCGCTGTAGATTATCGCAGGGAAGCTTTCCTTTTCCTTGTTAATTGTATAAGGATAGCTTGCGGTTATAATCAGCACCGATTTTTTGTTAGCTTTTTGCACCGCGTCTATTAGCTTTTGCTGAGCCGCAGGCAGAGCCAACGACTTTCTGTCTAAGCATTCGCGGGCGATTACCATTGGGTCGTTCCCGGTGCACAGTATTGCATAATCGGCTTCACTTGCGAGCTTGGCAGATTCTGCGACTGCGTCAAAAACAACCTCTTCCTTGAATAATTTTGCACTTGTTACTGCGCGCGCTTCTGTTTCAATGAGGCGATTATTTTCGTCAATCGCTAAATCTTTTTTGCGCCAGCCTTTAATAATTATCGCGTTATCGTACTCGCAGGTCTTAAAAATCATTCTGCCCCACCACTCGAAAGTGCTGTTGCCGACTGCGTTTACAACGCCTGTCGTTATTGAATCTGCAACGGAAATTTCATCATCATAGCTTTCCTGCAGGAATAAATGCTTGCCGTTCGCCTCGGAAATATAATTAATTCCGCCGTCCCAGTCAAGCTTTTTGAACTTGCAAGCGGCTGTGATTTTCGCGGAATCCGCGGCGACTGAGCCGTCGTCTTTAACCGAGAGATATTTGTTGTTGTGGAGCGACTTAATCGCGACAATATCATGCCCGTCGCAGAAGCTTACGTTTTCTGCGGCGTTTCTCACGCCCTGCAGAATCGTCTTGTGATAGCTGCTTCTGCCCGTGTACCAGTCGGGGTAATTCGCGTCTGCGAGCGCGCCGAGGACGGCGACCTTGGTTTTCTTAGCGGCTTTAAGCGGCAGGATTCCCGTGTTTTTCATGAGCGTAATGCACTCACGTGCGGCGCGCGCGTTCGTCGCGCGATGCTCAGCGCAGTCTAATTTCTCGTCGGGAATATTAGCGAACGGCTTCTCGGCTTCAAACTCGCCGAGCAAGAACCGCGCTGTCAGCGTTTCGGCGACGATTATGTCAAGCTCTGCTTCGGTCATGAGCCCTTGTTTAATCGCGTCCTTCGCGGATTCTATAACAGTTTCAAAATTATCGAGCATGATATTATTGCCGGCTTTTACAGCCGCCGCAATCGTTTCAGCGTGGGAAAGCCCGTGCTTATGCGCTAAAACGTTCTGCGAGAAATCCGCACCGTCAGTCACAGAAAACAACATTCCCCACTCTTTTTTGCAGACGTTTTTGAGGTCGGGGTTATTCATAGCGGGTTGTCCCGAAAGCTCGTTGTAGGCGGTCATGACCGCTTGCGCGCCGCCGCTCTTGATAGCCGGCTCGAACGCCGCGTAGTAATACTCGCGGAGCGTCCGCGGCTCAACGTTGGCGGAGTCACTTATGCGGGCTTCCTCGTGGTTGTTTGAGCAGAAGTGCTTGAGAATCGGAATCGCGCGCAGGAATTTCTTATTTCCTCCGCTGATTCCTTTGCAATACGCGCTCGTCAGCTCGCCCGTCAAGAACGGGTCTTCGCCGTAGCTTTCCTCGTTTCTGCCCCAGCGCGGGTCACGGAGCAAGTCTACAGTCGGACCGAACATCATCAGCTTTGCAGTCGGGAAGCGGCGGTGATAAATCCGCGCTTCTGTCCCTGCGATTTCGCCGAGCTCGCGCAGTAATGCAGGATTAAAGGTAGACGCAAGCCCTACGGGTTGCGGGAAAACAGTGGAGATTTCGTCAGGCTCACGCCCGACATAGCCGCGCGCAACTTCAAGCCCGACCTGCCATTCGCCGATTCCGAGGCGCGGAACAGCCTGCTGACGGGCGGGAAGGAACCCGAATTTTTCAGTCAGCGTGAGGCGTTGCATTAAATCCTCAACGCGCGCTTTTATTGACAGCTTCGAGTTGCGGAAGGGATACGCTTTTACTTTTTTCATGATTTTGCACTCCATTATAATAAAATTTACAACGCGGTCATAAGAAGTCCGAGAATAATTCCGAACAGCGTAATCAGCGGTGCCATGCGGCTTTTCGTCATTACGACAGTTTGCGGGATAATTTCGCCGAAGACAACGTAAAGCATTGCGCCGCCCGCCGCCGAAAGGGACAGCGAAACAGCAAAGTCGGAAATATTCCCGATTAAAACGCCGAAAAGCGCACCGAAAACCGTGGTTAAGCCGCAGATTAGCGTCAGAAGAATTACCTTTGCTCTGCCGATTCCCCCCGCTAAAAGCGGCGCGGCAATCGCCATGCCCTCGGGGATATTGTGCAGAGCTATCATAATTGCAATCATTACGCCGAGCTGAAAATTATGGCTTCCGCCCGCGCCGATTGCAATCCCCTCGGGAATGTTGTGCAGTCCGATTGCAACGAGCATTATAATCCCCGAACGAAGCATTTTTTTCGGGTTCATAAGCACTGAGGTTTGGTGGTAAAGCTCTTCGGGGGTGTTGTGAATACTGAGCTTGTCACCTTTCACATCAGTGATTTTGTCAACAACGCTGTTGAGCAGCATTATAACTAAAACGCCGAGAATCAGCCCTAAAACCGCACCTGTCATGCCCGCGAGCTCAACCGCTTCGGGCATTAAGCCGAAGCAGACTACGCTCGTCATAATTCCTGCCGCGAACGATAAAAGCCAGCAGATAATTTTTTCGGAGGAACGCTTGAACAGGAGCGCGGAAATTAAGCCTCCAAGCCCCATCGACAATATTCCCGCACCAACGCTGAACCATAAAACCTGCATAAAAATGCTCCCGAATTAATTTAATATAGCTTAATATAAAGAACCGTAAGTCTCGCAGGCCTTGTAATCCGCGCTCTGCGCGCAGTCTGTTCCGAACGCCGACCAAGCGTGCGGACGGTAGATTTTATTGCAATCTACGTTGTGCATGGAAACAGGAATACGAAGCATTGAAGCAAGCGTAATCAAGTCCGCGCCGATGTGTCCGTAGGTGAACGAGCCGTGATTCGCGCCCCAGTTCGCCATGACCGAGTAAACGTCATTGAACGCGCCACTTTCAGTAAGATTCGGCACGAACCAAGTTGTGGGCCACGTTTTGTCGGTGCGCAGGTCAATAGTGTTGTGAATTTCATCGGGAAGCGTTACGGTGAAGCCCTCTGCAATCTGAAGCGCAGGCCCCAAGCCGTCGATTAAGTTAACACGAATCAGCGTTACAGGCATTTCCGCCTGCGTTTTGAAGTGCGAGGAGAAGCCGCCGCCTCTGAAATAACCCAAGTTCGCCTGACACCAGTCGGTAGCCTTCAGCATTGCGGAAATGTCGCTGTCAGTAACCTCCCACCAGCGTTTCATTATGCCGTTGCAGACACCTGTTGCATCAACTGCCGCCGCGCCCGAATTAATAAGATGAATGAAGCCTTTTGCGGCCTTGCCCGTGGGCTTTTTGCCTGTCACGCGCTCGACAGCCTCGGGGCTCCAGTAAGTTCTCACGTCTGCGAAAATAGACGCTCTGCCCGAAATATAATTCCCGAAAAGCATAGCAACGCCGTTCAGGCTGTCGTTCTCGGTGGCGAGCAGAACGGGCTGTTTTTTGCCGTTCCAGTCGAAGGTAGAATTCAAGATACTTTCAGTAAAGTCGCAGTTCGGGAGCCAGTCCGTCCACTGCCGCTGCCCTTGAAAGCCGCCGAAAGCCGCGTTGCGCCCTTTGGCTTCTTCGAGCCAGCCTATGTCGGCAAGCTTCGGGTTTCCGAGCATAATATCGCGGATAATCAGCGTCATTTTCACGCAGAATTCCCACTGCTCGTCTTTGGACATTACACCCTTGTTGCCATCGTTTGCGGCGGTGTTGAAGTCCGTGCCTTCGGGGCAATTCTCGCGCGTCCACTTGTACGCTTTTTCGTACTCGGCTTTGTCGTATATTTCAAGCTTGATTCTCCGCAGAACCTCAACCATATCCACCCATTCGGGGCGGATTCCAAGGTACTTCTGCATGAAATCTGCATCTGTGTACGAGCCTGCGATTCCCATTGAAACGCCGCCGATTCCTACATATGCCTTTTTACGCATCTGCCCTGCGGCTAAAGCGCATTGTGCAAAACGGAGCAGCTTTTCCGAAACGTCAGCAGGGATATTCATGTCGCCCGCATCTTGAACGTCGCGCCCGTAAATCGCAAACGCGGGCAATCCGCGCTGTGCGTGCGCCGACATGACCGCGGCTAAGTAAACCGCGCCGGGGCGTTCCGTGCCGTTGAAGCCCCAGACGGCTTTTATTGTAAGCGGGTTTAAGTCCATTGTTTCCGAGCCGTAGCACCAGCAGGGCGTAACCGAAAGCGTCGCGCAGACGTTTTCAGCTGTGAAAAGCTCCTCTGCTTTTGCCGATTCCGCGCCGCCGCCAATCGTGAACGGCGCAATTACACACTGCGCAGGCGAGCCGTCAGCGTAGAAGCAGTTGCTTTCGATGAGCGTTTTCGCCGCACGCGCCATGTTCATGGTCTGCTCCTCAAGCGACTCGCGGACACCGAACTGCCGCCCGTCAATTACAGGTCTGATTCCGATTTTTGGGTACATAATTTTACTGTTCCTTTCTTTATTTAAGAGTGCGGGGTATGCTTATTAGGCGAAGTTTATTTCATTGGATTTTTAAGTTCAAAGATTTCTTCATCAAATAATATTCCTCTGATAAATCCGTCAAAAGCAAACTCTAAACGCTCGATATATGGTGTGATTTCATCTGGAAGATTTGAAATAGAATACAAATCCTGTGGGCTGAAATGCCACATAAAACTTGTTAAAATATAATTATATGTGCGGCAGACAAAATGTAGTATTTCTCTGTCTAACGAACCTTTATTTTTAGTTGTCTGAGTTAATTCGACAAGAGAATTGTAATAATCCCAAAATGCAGTTTCGTTGAACTTTGACATTTCATGGAGATAATAAACAAAACTTCCATCAACACAATTATAATTATCAGATAATATTTTGCTGATTTTCAATTCGACACCTCTAACCTCACATTATATAAATTCCCTACCCCTCCGGCAAGTACGTCTTAACCTTGCACGACCTCGCAATTACTTTCCGCGCGGTTTTTAAGTCGGCGATTTCGCCGCTTGTGATTAATTGAATCGCGATATTCCCAAGCGCAGTCGCTTCAACGGGCCCTGCCTTGACCTCGCAATTGCAGGCGTTTGCAGTCAGTTGGCAGAGTAGCGCGCTTTGCGAGCCGCCGCCGACAATGTGAATAGTCTTGTAATTCTTGCCTGTGCAAGCTTTTATTTCCTTGAAAGCCTGCGCGTGTTCAGCCGCTAAGTTCTCGTAAATCCGCCGCGTTTCATCAAGCTTTTCAAGCTCGGCGTATTCGAGGTTGTTGTGCTTTTTCCGCAGTTCCTGAACATGATACAAGCCCGTTATATTTTTGAGCAGAGTTATTTTTCCGCCGAAGCCGATTTCATTTGAAAAGTTAAACTCGTTTAAAATCGGCGCAGAAGCTTCCGTCCCGAACAGCGACCAGGTTCCGCAGGAGATGTAAATAAAGTCGTCTTCATAAGACGGCACAGCTGCAATTGCACACTGCGTATCGTGTCCGCAAACAGCGATTACATCTGCGTTTTCGTGCTTTCCGATGACTGCTCCGCTTTGCACGATTGGGGTTAGCAGTCGCTTCGGAAGTCCGAGCGCGTTTAAAACCTCATCAGACCATGCGCCGCTTTTCGCGTCTAACATCTGCGTCGTGCTTGCAATCGACAGCTCGGTTTGCATATTTCCTGTCAGCATATAATTCAGCAAATCGGGCATCAGCAGAAGCTTTTCCGCGTTTTCGAGAAGCGTTGGACGTTGCCTTTTAAGTGCAAAAAGCTGAAAAACAGTGTTAATTTCCATGAAGCCGATTGCGGTGATTTCGAGAAGCTTTTCTTTGCTGATTAGCTTAAAAGCTTCCTCGGAAATGCCGTCAGTGCGCTTGTCTCGGTAATGCACGGGCGGTTCAAGCAGTTGCCCGTCCTTGCCAATCAGCCCGAAATCCACGCCCCACGTGTCGATTCCCAAGGAATCGAACGCGCCTGCTTTTGAAATTCCTGTTTTAATTTCATCAAGAAGATTATTAAAATCCCAGTGCAAAGTGCCGTTGATTTCAATCGGATTATTTGCAAATCTATGTATTTCTTCTAATTTAATAGTATTGCCGTCCCTATTAAAATATCCGCGGATTACCCGCCCGCTCGACGCGCCTAAATCTATTGCTAAAACTTTTTTCATTATGAACTCCCGTTCGGGTATTTTTTGTAGCCCGGGTGCTTGCCTGTAACGCCGTACTGCGTACGCATATTGCAAAGCCTGTCGATGTTCTCGCGGGATATTTCAACCGCGCCGCCGAGCAAATGCGCGTTGAGGCTTATTTTCGCCCAGAGCTCAAGCGTTTCCATGCGATAAAACGCGGTGATTAAATCCGCGCCGACAGTCAGCGCACCGTGATTTTGCAAAAGCAGAACGTCGTGCTCTTGAAGATACGGCGTAATCGCTTCGGGGACTTCATAAGTAGACGGCGTGCCGTAGGGCGTGACGGGGACCGAGCCGATTGCAATCACCGCTTCAATCATCGTGTAACCGTCAAGTGCCTTGTTCGCGACAGCGTAGCCCGTGGCTGTGGGCGGGTGCGCGTGAACAACTGCGCCGACGTCCTCGCGCTGCTCGTAACAGCGCAGGTGCATTTTTATTTCGGACGACGGCTTTAAGCCGCTGTTTTGACTTCCTTCAAGCACTTCACCCTTTGCATTAATTTTCACGATTTTGTCGGGAGTGATGAAGCTTTTGCTGATTCCCGTAGGTGTCGCTAAAAAAAGCCCGTTTCCGAGCTTTACAGTGATATTGCCGTCATTGGCGGCGACCCAGCCGAGCTGCCACATCTTGCCGCAAATATCGCAGATTTGGTTTTTGATGTCGATTTCGTTCATGGTTTCATTCCTTTTTTTATTTTAATGTAGGGAACTGCATTTCGGCGTTTTCAGCTGAAACCGCCATGCGTTCCGCTCCGCTCCGGAACGGATTAATCCGTTCCCTACGTTTAAAATATAAATATCGCCGCTAAAAATGCAAGCCCGAAGATAATTAATCCTTTTTGGCAGAAGCCGTATTTCTTGAATTTAACCGATGAAATCATCAGTCCGCCGAGCGCGAAAAAGCAGAGCGCAGGCGCGAAAGCAGGAACTGCGATTTCTGCCGCGTTCAGCCGCCAGTACAGCCAAATTGACACAATCCCGAACAGCATTGCACCCGGGACAGGCATACCTGTGAAGTACGGCTGTTTCTCGGTTGTAGTCACGTTGATAAAATACGCTAATCTCCATAAGCCGCAAACCGCATAAAACGAAGCCGCGGCGACCGTCAGAAGCGAAACCTCCACAAACGTGTAAATAAGAAGCACAGGAACAACACAGCAAACGAAGAAGTCCGTGAGCAAGTCCATGTACTCGCCGAAGCGGGTCTGCTGTTTTAATTTTTTTGCTAAGAAGCCGTCAATAACGTCCATGAAAGTCGCCAAAAGCAGACAAAAAATCGTGCTAATCATGTTCCCTTGAAGCATGAAAAAACACGCAACAATGCCCGAAACAAGCCCCGTCGTGGTAGCTATGTTCGGGATATTTACATATTCAAGAGGGGGGAAGAATTTCTTCATAAAAACTATTTCTCCATACTTGTGCCGATTGGCTCGCCCGCGCTTATTTTTGATTCAAAGCCTTTCGCAGTCTGCGCTAAGATTTCGCCGCAGGGCGTGAACATATCTTTCTTGAAAAACATCAGTACTAATGACCCGCCGGGTAGGAAATAACTCGCCTGCTGTCCGCGGCTGACCGCGTCGCCCGCTTCAAAGCAGTGCACGATACTGCCGACAAAGGTCGCGCCGACCTCCACTAAAATCACGTCGCCGAAGTTCTCGGACGAGAAGCCGATAATTGCGCGTTTATTGCGGCAGTAGAGCCGCGCGACGCGCCCGACTGCAAGCGGATTCACCGAGTACAAATGTCCTTTTATAAAGCTCGGCGCGCTGACCACGCCGTTGTCGAAAAAATGCATACGGTGGTAATTTGTCGGCGTCAGCCGAAGCCTTACCATAGTTCCGCCGCGGTATTTTTCCGCTAAGCTTTCGTCGCCGAATAATTCCGGCAGTGAAAAATAGGAGTCCTTCGCCGCGATTAGGTTTTCCGGCTCTATGTCTGTGCTGATTGAAACAAGCCCTTCGCAGGGTGAGCCTAAAACGCCCTGCGTTTCGGGGAAGCTGAGGTTGTTTTTTTCACGCGAGAAGAAGTCCGCGAAGTTCTTATATTCGCCCTCACAGCCGGTCATGTCGATTTGATATTTTTCTATGAATTTCGGGATATTCCGCGCTGAAGACTTAGTTCGGCAATAACGCCCGTAGAGACGGCTGACAAGCTTCCGCTTAACTAAAAACAACATCGGCGGCCCGCACACAGGGTTCCCGTAAATAAGGCGCATACCTTTTTCGGCGGGTATGAATTCCTTTTCATATTCGCCGTTGTTATATATTATGACGTCGTCTTGCTTTTTATTTTTAGCTCTGCGCTTGAATTTAATGCGCTTCATTTAGAACCTCCCACTTGGGGCAGTCGTAGAGGTCAACCTGACCCTGATTACTCGGGTATCTTCCGCAGAAATAATACCCGAAATAGATTGAACCGTAGCTCAGGCACCTGCCGTTTTCGCCGAGCATAGGGCAGGAAATCTGCGCACAGCAGGAGTTCTCGCACTTGTCGCAGTTGTCCGGTGCGCCCTGCCAGCTTGCTTTAAGTTGCATGATTTCAGAGCTGTTTTGAAATTGGGGTGCGTCGGTAATTTTCGACGGATACAAGTCGCGATACTTTTTATTAGAGAGCGAACGCCACATAACCTTATAAACGTGCTTCCAGAGCAGAAACGGCTTTAAGCTTTTCCACTGCGCCTTCGGCGCGAACGCAAGCTTATAAAGCGGCGCGAGGATAAACATGGCAAGCCCGCCTGTAATAAAAAATAAAATGAGCAGAAAATATAAATAAATTCTGATTATAACGTGTTTGAGAGTCAAAATCAATGTCCTTCCAAAAAATATGTAGCTTCCATATCCGCCACAGTCAGCGCGAAGGCGAGCGGGTATTTTTCGAGCGCACTGCCGATTGTGTTCTTGTCTTCGATTCCCGAAAAGCCCATGTGCCAGCGGATTGCCATAGCTTCCTCACGCGTCAGCCGCATGAAGCCGCTAATCATGTAAACCGATTTTTCGCCGTGCCCGTAGGGCAGATTATCCTCGTAATTATAGCAGGGGACTTTTTCCCACGCGCCTGTGACTTCGTTTTTGACGTTGCGGGTGCTTTTTTTGTAGACATCGACCTTGCAAACATCGTGCAACAGCGCGCAAATAGCTATGCTTTCCTCGGAATAATCGAACCTGTAAACCTCGCGCACTCGCTCGCGTTCCAAATAATCGGTCAGACAGCGGAAAACATTGACGCTGTGCGCGGCTAAGCCACCCTCGTGAGAGCCGTGATAGCGCGTGCTTGCGGGCGCGGTGAAGAAGTCGCTGTTGCTTAGAAACTCCAGCATTTGCGCCGCGCCGGGGCGGGTTATATTCGCGTTATAAATCTCGATGAATTCGGCTTTCATGGTTTATATTCCCTACTGTTTAATTGTGAAATCCGAAATAGTAATTTCGGTCAGCGGCTCGGAGAAATTCTTCTCGGTGTCGATTATGCTCGTGAGCCAGCGCATAGTGAAAATCTGTGCAATATAGAGTGAGCTTCCTCTTTCTACGCGGATTGCGCCTTCTCTGTCGCGGATTTCACCGCCGAAAACGAGCGAACGTTCGTCCATTATGATTGCGCGAAGCTCAGTTGCCAAGTCCCGCGTGCCGGGCTTCACTCTGCTGTCCTCAAAGCCAATCATCTCTACCATGCCGTGGAGCAGACCGCGCTGAACGAGCTCGCCGAAGGAGTTGGTATTACCGTACATATATTTGCGCACCTTGTCTATAAGATACGTGTTTAAGTTCAGATACATTCCTGTTAAATACTGCTCGGGTGCAATTTCGGGCAAATTATATGCGAAAGCGATTACATTTACGCCGAGCTCCTCGCAGAGCCGAATCCCGTATTCATCGGACTGATAGATGAAAATAATGTCACAGCCTTGATTAATAAGGTCAAGAATCGCCGCTCTCGTGTCGTCGTGGTGCGAGGATAAAGCCCAGTTCAGCGAAACGCCGATTTGCCCCGGCTGCTGCTGAAGCTCTCTTACGCCGAGCGCGAAGGCGTTAGCTACGCCGTAAGCGTTGTACAGATTATTGTCAACCACCATGCCGACTCTGTTGCTGTAGGTGTTGAACGCCGCTGTAAAGCCGCAGACGTTCGCCGCTTGATAGAGCTGAGGCTGTACCGAAGCGAGGTTCGGAGACTGGTCAGTTCCGCCGAAGCTGACAAAAAATACATCCGAGTACTTGCGCGATTCTAAGACGACAGCGGAGTTAAAGGTATTCGACGCCGCGACAATAACGTTCATGCCTGCGCCTACCATTTTTTCAACGGCTTCCTCAAACTGCATTACGCGGACGTTTTCCATGTAAAAGGTTTCTGCGCCGAGCGTCCGCTCAAGCTGATTTCTGCCGAGCTCGAATATGGCAATCATCGGGTCACTGCCAACCTGCCCGCTGTATATGAAGCCGACTTTTGTGTCAAGCGGATAAGGGTCGATTTCTTCCTCCGTGCCGAAAAGATTTCCGAAGCCTCTCGGAGCCGAGCCACCCTCGTCGTCGCCGCACGCCGCAAACAGCCCGACACTCATAACTGCACACAAAATTAATGCAAGAATTTTTTTGATTTTCATTTTTTCTCTACCTCCGTAATTTTTATTCTATCCACTCCGAAGCTTTTTAATAATTCTACAGCTTCTGTGTTTATAATTTCTCCCGGCATAACAAGCGGAACGCAGGGCGGGCAAGGCGCGCAGATTTCCGCGCAGACCTTTCCGATTGCTTTTTTTGTTTCAAGCACCGCGCATTTTCTTGCAAAAACAGCTTCGCGGATACTTGTGGCTTTTTGAAGCTTTAAGATGGGATAATTTATAATTTCAAGCGGCTTTTTGGGTTTTATTCTCTTTAACGCGGCTTCTGCCGCATTAGTCTGCGCCTTGTCGGTAATCGTCGAAAAAAGCAAAACCGTGCAGTTTTCGTCGGCGTATTCACATTCGAGGTTGTTTTTTCGCAGTTCTTCCGCGAAGTCCGCGCCTGAATAGCCGTATTCACGCGCGTTAATCGTGATTCTAAGCGGGTCACTTTCGCGCAGTGAAAAGCCTGCGTCCGTAAGGCTTTGCTTCAGCTCTGCGACAAGCTCGAACGCTTGGGTGTTTCCCTCGGCGAGGTGCTTGTTGCATAAGTCAAGGCTTTCGAGAATCAGATAAGACGGGCTTGACGTGCCGAATAATGCGATTGCGGCTTCGGCGTTATGCGTGAACCGCTCGTCGTTTATCTGCAAATACGCCGCTCCCGTCAGCGCGGGCAGGGTTTTATGCGCGCTGTCGGCGGTCATCGCCGCGCCGAGCGTAATAGGATGCTTACCTAAAAGCGTTAAATACGCGCCGTGAGCGTTATCAACAAGAAGCGGGATATTGTTGGAAGCTTTGCATATTTGTGCAGTTTTTTTAATGTCATACAGCTTGCCGTAATAGTCGATACTGTTCATGAAAACGGCGGCTGTGTCTGCGTTTATTGTGCTTATAAGTTCATCTTCGTTATAAAACCAGTCGACATCAAAGTCTAACAGTGCGCAAGCCGACACGAAGCTTCGGTGAACGCCGCGGTACGCGGCGATTCTGCTTCCTTGTGAAGCGGTTTTTACTAATGCAAGCATAGCTTGAATCGCGAGCGTGCTTCCCGAGCAGGAGTAGAGCGTCTTCTTCGCATTGAAGAGCTTTGCCGCAGTTCGTTCGCTTTCAGCGATTATGCTTACTGCGCCTGCGATTTCGGTTATGTCGTGAGGGACTTCACGCCCTTTATGTCCGGGCATATGACAGCGAATTGCACTTTGTTTATGATAATTTACAAGAAAATCGTGAATAGGAGTTTTAATCTCAACTTTACAAGATGCATCTTGATTTAAAGCTTTTGTCATTCGCTGCTCGTTTTGCTCGGCTTCGGCGTGAACGGCAGGTAGGCTAAATGCCCCTCTTCGTCCTTGCCAATCATGACCTTGGTTAAGTGCCTGTCCACAATCATAAGCTCCGAGCCGATACGCACGGTTACGCCGGGCCAAAGATTTTTATGTACAATGATGTATTGGTCGCCCGCGTTGTCTAATTCTTTCTCGATTTCCGCGATTCTTCCCGAAAGTATTTTCACCTCGCGCTGGAAGGTGAAGCGCGAGCGGATTGCAGTAGTAAGCATTGCTTCGCGGTCAGCAGGGAGTGGACCGGAGTTTTTCTTCTGCTCCTGAAGCACCTCTGCGACCTGTAAAAGCTTCTTCGTGCGCTCCTCAAGGTCTTTGATTTTAGTGGTGAGCTCAAGCTTTTCTTCGGCTAAAACCGCGCTGTTACCTAAGGTAATCTGCGTTTTTGTATAGCTTTCCGTGCCGATAATATTCGCGATAAATCCACCGATAGCAACGTGCTTACCGCCGTAAACAACGCCTCTGCCCTGCGTAAGGTTAATCGTGCCGCCGCAGAAAACCTCGCCGCCTATAATCGACTGACTGCTGAAGTTCCCCGAGCATTCTATTTTTGAGCTTTCGCAGAAGCCGAGCTTTACATCGCCTTTTGCGACTATATCGGAGTTAACGCTGCCGAGGTTTAAGAAGACGCTTCCCTCCGCAATAACCGTTGCGCCTGTTACAGTGCCATTAATTGTAACGTTTTTCTTGGATTTTACAGTGAAGTTCTCCGCGACGTTGCCTTTTACAAGGACATCGCCGATGAAATCTATGTTACCTGTCGAAACGTCAACGTTTTCGGGAATCACCAGCGTTTCCGAAATGGCGAAGCCGCCCTTCTGCCAGACAAGATTCCCGCTGACAGCCGCTTTGATTTCGGTTTCTTCCTCGTTAATAACCGTTCCCTGACCAACTATGTACTTAATCGGTTTACCCGCGACAGGAAGAATTTCCTGCCCTAAGACGTTAACGCCGGAAGCACCGTCGTCGGGGTGATGAATCACAGCGATAAGCTCACCGACAATGATATTCCGCACTAACCCTAAATCCTTGTAGTCAACCTCGCCGAGCTTTCCTTTTTTGGGGACAAGCTCGTTGGTAGTTTCAAAAAGGTAGTCAATGCGCCCGTCTCTGCCGTTGACAGGTCGCTTTCCTTTTGAAATCAGAACCTTTTTGCCGTAGCGTTTCTCTTCGAGAAGCATCTTCGCTTCGTCAAGCGTGACCTCATGCACTACGCCGTTGGCTTCGATTTCGTCAGTAATATCCCTGAGGGTGACGGGGTCGCCGCCGTCGCGTTCCTCGGTTATGCTGAGGTAGGCTTCCATTCTGGTATCGTTAAAGCTGATTACAGCAGCTCCGTTGATGGGTATACGCTCGTCGCCTTGTTCAGACTGTTCTGCATTTAAATTTACATTATCTTCACTCATGACGGCTCTCCCTTCCTGTATTTTTTCATTATTTTTTTATTTTTTAAGCCTTTCCATACAATCATAACACATTTTTGAGAAAATTTCTATAGTTTTTTCTTCTTTTTTTTGTAAAAAGTGAAAAATTTTTTACTCTATATTTATTACTTTTCACGAATTTTTCTTAAAACAGCCCTAAAAAACGTTAAAAACAGAGAAAACTATTGACTTTACCAAATTTTTATACTATAATGAGTGAAAGCGGGTGATTTATTTGCTGATTTACATAATCCTGCCTGCCGCCGCTATAATCTTCGGGGCTTTTCTCTGTCGGGAGAAGCTCGGGAACGCCGGGAAATCAATTTACTGCGTTCTTGCCGGCGGAGGGCTCTTCGCTGTCGCGGCGATGAGGTTCGAGGTGGGATACGACTATATTCTTTACGCCAACTGGTTTAACAGTCTGCGGCTGATGACCGACAGCGAAATAATGGCATGGTCACGGGAAAAGGGCTTCGCGCTTCCTGCCAAGATTATGGCGGACGTTTTTTCGGACTTTCAAGTCATGTTCGTGCTGATTGCCTTCGTGATTACTTTAGGTATATTTTTGTTGATTCACAGGCGTTCAGCCCTTCCTTGGGTCAGCGTTACGGCGTTTTTGGCTTTCGGATTGTTTTTTAATTCGCTCAACTTCATGCGGCAGTTCATCGCCGCGGTGTTTATAGCCTTCGCATTATTCTATGTCGCTAAGAATCGGTTTTTCCGCTTCGCGGGGCTCGTCCTCTTAGCGTCGGCTTTCCATTTTTCGGCTCTGCTGCTGATTCCATTCTTCTTTGTAATGAAAATCAAGCTGAATTATATTTCGCTTGCTGTTATTCTTGCGGGCTCGGCGGGTGCTTATATTTTCATAACTCCGCTCATGAAAATCGTTACTAATTACTTATATACTTCTTACGACCCGATTACTCACGCAGAAGCGGCAAGCGGCTTAACGCCTGTTTACACTATTCCGTTCGCGGTGCTTTTCGTTTTGGCGTTTCTGCTGCGGAAAATGCTCGCGGCGCGCAATCCGCACACGAATACGCTTTTAATGGCGATGTATTTCACGACATTTTTCAGTTTCCTCGGGACAGCGCACGGCATTATTTCGCGGCTCGCACTACTTTTCGCAGTCGCACCGGTATTGATTTTAAGCGCGGAAATATACGTGCTTGTGCGGGATTTAATCCGCCTTACCTTCAAGGACGCAAGAAAAAAAGCCTGGGCTTGCGGGATTATAATCAGCTTGGTTTTCCTCGGTCTCGGCGGAGCTTATTACAGCTTTTTGCTTGATGATAATTATAACGGCGTTCTGCCTTACCGTTCTCTTCATGAGCGCGAAAGGGCGGTGCTGTAATGAAAAGCATGGAAGCGTTGCGTTCAAAGACTTTACTGCGGATTTTCCGTTCGCGCTTCATTGAGGATTTCACGTTTGTGCTCGCGGTGACGCTCGCGGCGGCGTTCTATGCTTTTGAAAAAAGACTGCCTCTCGGCGAGGAAATCTCGCTTGTACTCACGGTTTCAACGTTTATCGCATGGATTTGGATTTCATTTACCTCGGGATTTATGCGGCGGCGCGCGTTTCTTGTATTCACGCTTGTTTACTGGCTTTTGCCGCAGTTTATAATTATAAGGTTTCAGGACATCGCACTACAGGATTACAGCACGAATCTGCATATTCTATCCCGTGTTTCGGGGCTTTTGGTGCGTGCTCCGCTGAACAGCGTTTCGGATTTGCTGAACGTCAGTTCTTTTATCACAGGTATGTTTCTGCTTCTGATGTGCGCGGTGGCGTTTCTTTCGGGCTACATCTGCCGCGATAAGTGCAAAACAAGGCATTGGTACCGTATTTTCCGCGAACGGTATAATATATAAAATAATAAGCTCATTAACGAAAGGAATCGTAAAAATGAAAAAACTCTGTGCTTTGCTGATTGCGGTTATGTTCTGCGCGCTGAGCGCGTTCTCCGCTTTAGCTATCAACTACGTGCAAAACCCGAACTACAAGTACAACCCTGAGGCGAACACGCCGCTCCCCGCCGATGTTATTAAAAACTTCATCACATCGGGGAATCCCACGCCGATATTTATCGACAACGCGGCAGTGCTGACCGGTTCGCACTTACAGGCGATACGTGACGCGAACATTCCGATTGAATTCAGAAACGCAACGGGAGGCTTCACGCTTGTAATTACCGATGTTACGCGGACAGACCCCATTTCGCTTGCTATTAAGCTTGACCCCGACGCTACGGCGTACAGGGATATTCCCGAGGGAGCGTTTCTGATTACTCCTGCGGCTAAAGGCGATTTCGGCATGGTTTTCGAGCTGACAGTTACGGATAATAAAAAGCTTGACAATCTTTCGGGTTTTGATGTTTTAAAACTGTATAAGGTTAATGAAAACGGCATAAAAACCTTCGTTAAGGATATAACGCTGAACGCGGACGGCTCGCTGACATTGTTAATCGACAGCGCATCGCAGTACTTCATTGAGGGCGCACAGCTTCCCCAAGGTCCGCAGGGTCCACAAGGCCCGCAGGGACCGGCAGGTCCCCAAGGTCCGCAGGGCCCCGCAGGCGGCAATAATTCCGGCGGCGGCGGTTCCGGTGGCGGTGGTTCCGGTGGTGGCGGCGGTTCAGGTGGAGGAGGCAGTACAGGTGGCGGAGGAGGAGCTTCGACCATTACACCCGCGGCAGACACAGCTAAAGAAGGAACTGAGAACGTTGGACGCGACGGCGTTGACGGAAGAGACGGACGCGACGGAGTTGACGGAAGAGACGGACGCGATGGTGTTGACGGCAGACCCGGCAGAGACACAGGAAGCGGCAGTAGCAGCAACAACAGCAACTCTTGGTGGGACTTCAGCAACGACCGTAACCCGCGGACAAACGCGGCGGCAGGCGTAACAGGCTTCTTGGCTATCGCAGGTGCGGCGGCAGTAATGGTTCTTCTGAAGAAGCGCAATTTTGAAGATGATGAAGACTTTATAGATTAGTTAATAATAAAAAACTTCCCGCTTCTTAAAGCGGGAAGTTTTTATGCTCTTTTTTTAGATAGTAGCCGATTCCGACTTATCTGACTTATCATAATCCAAGTCTTCGTCTCTTGTCATATCCCTGTTCCTGTGCAGAAGGTCGTACATTGCAGGCACAACAAACAGCGTCATCAGTGTAGCGTAGGTAAGTCCGCCCACTACTGTAACTGCCATAGGCTGAACCATCGCGACGCCTGTTCCCATGCCGATTGTCATTGTGCTCATGGCGGCGATTGTAGTCAGTGCAGTCATGAGAATCGGGCGAAGCCGCATTTTACCCGCTTCTACAATAGCTTCCTTCTTCACCATACCTTCGCGGCGAAGCCTGTTTATGCAGTCCACAAAGATTATACCGTTACTGACGATAATCCCCGCAAGCAGAATTAATCCAATCATTGAAACCACGGACAATCTCATATTACCGAGCAGAAGCCCGAGGAAGCCTCCTGTGAAGCCGAGCGGAATCGTGAACATTACGATGAACGGCGAGAGCAGCGACTGGAACTGCGCAACCATTATAAGATAGATGAAAATAAGTGCAAGAAGCATCATTAAATATAAGTCGGTGAAGGCTTCTGAAATTGCTTCGGATTCGCCGCTGATTGTTACTGTGCAACCGTCGCGCGGGGTATAATCTTCGAGTCTGCGCGCGATTTCATCGTTTACGAGAGTTACGTTGTAGCCCTCTTCGATTTCGCCGCCGACGGTCATGTAGCGCGCGTTATTATCTCTTGAAATCGTGGTGAAGCCTACGTCGTCGCGAATTTCCGCTATGTCTGTGATTTTTACGGCTTCGCCCGACGAGCCTGTCAGCTCAATCGCTTCAATCGCCGCGCGGTCGGGCTCTACGTAGGACGCGTCTTGAATTATCACCTGATAATCGCGGTTTGAAAGCGTCATGCTTACCGTGACATCGGGGTTGGAAATTTCGCTCATTGCCGCCATGAACACCTGCGCTGTGGTGAGTCCGCGCCGCATAGCTTCGTCGCGGTCAACGATTATACGCATTTCCGGGGCGGCTCTCTGCGAGCCGTCTCTGACGTTAATTGCACCCTCGACACCGCGGACTATTTCTGCGACCTCGAGTGCAGTGTCGCGCAAATCGTCAAGCTCTCTGCCTGTAATTCTGATTGAAATTGATGCGCCGGTGAGGAACTGCATTTCCTGCATACTTTCGGAAATTACGTTAATCACCGCGCCCTCGTAGCCGTCCTTTTGCATGATTATATCGGAAATTTCGCTGTTGCTCATAGTACGCCCTTTGTCCTTCAGCAGTAAATAAATGTCAACGCTTAGGTTTCCGCCGCTGTTGATTCCGCCGAAGCCGAAAGCATCGCCGAGCATACCGAGCATACCGCCGACACCGCCGCCTGTTACGTTCACGCCGACGTGCGCCACGTCTTCAATCGCGCGGATATGCTCGCAGAGCGCGTCCGCGATTAGAACGGCTTCTTCAAAGGTGATGCCTTCGGGAAGCCTTACGCCGACTTCGATTTCATCCATGTCCATAGCAGGGAAGAACTCCATGCCTTTTGAATATACAGCATAGCCCGAAGCAATAACGCCGCCGAGCGCGAGCACGAGAATTAACGCTTTGATTCTGAGCGAGCCCTTGAGAAGCTTGCCGTAGCCGTCGCGGAAGCGGTTGAACAGCTTGTTTTCCTTAGGCTTCATTTTGTAGAAGATTGCACTTGAGGAAGCGGGAACTACCGTCATCGCGACAAGCAGGCTTGCGAGAAGCGCGTAGCCGATTGTCAGCCCTAAGTCGGTGAAAAGCTGTCTTGTCAGCCCTTGTGTAAAGACGATTGGCAGGAAAACTGCGATTGTCGTCAGTGTGCAGGCGATAATCGCGCCGCTGATTTCACGCGCGCCTTGTACAGCCGCCCGCCGAATCGGCACGCCCTGCATACGTAAGCGGTAGATGTTGTCAATTACAACAATCGAGTTGTCTATTAATAGCCCCACGCTGAGCGCAAGCCCTGACATAGAAATAATGTTGAGTGAAATCCCTGTGAAGTACATTGCGGTGAACGCGAGCATAAGGCTTACGGGAATCGAAATTCCGACAACTAAAGTCGGGCGTAAGTCGCGCAGGAAAACAAAAAGAATAAAAAGTGCTAAAAGTCCGCCGTATATGAGATTGTCGAGGATTGAATTCACGATAATATCTATGTATTGCCCCTGGTCCATAAGCACCGCGAAGCTTAATCCGACGTCGGAAAAGCGTTCTTCAAGCTCGGTCATTTTCTCGCGGATTTCGCGGGTTAAGTCGGCAGTGGAGAACTCTGTCTGCTTTTGCATAGTCAGCATTACTGCGGGGTTGCCGTTTACGCGGGTGTACTGCGTATCGCTGTTGTCAGTGACGATAATCTGCGCAACGTCTGCAAGTCTAATCGGCTCAATTCCCGGAAGCATGAGGTCAAAGATTAATAAATCCGCGACCTCATCGGTGGTTCTGATTCTGTCGCCGACGCGGACGGTTAAGTCTTCGTCGTTGTCGCTAATCATACCTGCAGGCATTGAGAAATTCTGCGCTGTCAGTATCATGTTGACCATTTCAATCGTCAGCATTTCGTCTAAGCTCGGCATTTGACCAAGCATATCTGCGCCGCCTGCTGAAGCCTCATGCTCTGCCGCCATTGCTTCCATGACCTCTGCCATTGCGAGCCCCTGCGCATCTTCAAGCGGCAAGCCTTGCATCATAAGCTCCATTACGCGGGCTTCGATTTGCGGCTGAAGCTGCGCCATTTGCGCCATCATCGCGGCTTCCATCATGGCAGTAATCGCGGCTTCTAAGCTTTCATTAACCTGCGCGATTTTGTCTTGGTCTATAATTATAAAAAGCTGGTTTTGAATCAGCCCCGAAGCTGAAACCGAAGCTACCCCGGGAACACCCTCAAACGCTGGCGAAACCGTGTTCTTCGCGAATTCCGAAAGCTCGCTCATATCCATGTTGCTCGCGTAAACGCTCGCAACCATAACAGGCATCATGTCGGGATTCAGCCGCATGATTGTCGGCTTTGCGACGCCGTCGGGGAAAGCAAGCATATCTAAGGATTCGCGGATTTCGAGCGAGGCGGAGTCCATGTTTGTGTCGTCGGTGAACTCTAAAATTACAAGTGAAAAGTGCTCACTTGAATTGGACGAGATGTTTTTGATTCCGCTGATTGTACCCATACGGCTTTCAATCGGCGCAGAAACCTCCGTTTCTACCTGCTCGGGTGTCGCGCCTATGTAGGTGGTGATTATCATCGCGTAGGGCAGGTTTATGCTCGGAATGAGGTCGGTTGTGGTGTTCATAAACGAGACTACGCCGAGCGTAATAATCAGAATTACGCCGACTAAGACGGTAAAGGGCTTACGAACGCTGAATTTTGCAAACATAACAGGGGATTCCTTTCTTTTACGGATTATTTATTATTTTTTCGATTTCTGCTGCGTCCTCGTGGCAGATTAAATATGCAATATTGTGAACAGCTCCGACAACGGAGGCTTCCGCTGAAAGAATCTGCGCGGGGTAAAAGGCTAATTGTTCTTTTAGTTCTCTCTGCCGTTCTTGCAGAAAGTTAATAGCTTCTTCCGTTGCGGGTGTAATTAAAACTACTTCGATTAAATGCACGGACAAAGCTTGCTGTATGGTTATGATTTCTTGTGTTTCGTTTTGTTCTGCGGAGGTAATCATCGCGGGGAATTCCGCGCTTTCAAGGATTAAATCTGCGAGTTCGTTTATCGTCAGTGATGGCGTATCGGAGGGATTCGGCGCGCCGGGGGCGTCGCGCCCTACGGAACACGCGGTAAACAGAAAAACAATAATTAAAACAGCGAAAGTTTTTTTCATAAGCTCCAGCTTCTCCATAATTCGGGCATTATATTTTTTAGTCTGCCCGTAATCCGCACGTATTCCTTTGCATCGTTTTCGCCGAGCAGTTCCAAAAATTTTACCGCGCCGCCGATTATGTTGTTTCGGTGCTTTTCGGCGTGGCTTCTGCCTTCTTCAGTAATCTCGACTATAACCTTGCGGCGGTCGTTTTTGTCAATGCGGCGGGTGACAAGCCCTTTGTTTTCAAGGCTGTTCAGCGCGGCGGCAACTCGCGCACTGCTGACGTTCATTTCGCCGCTGATGTCGCCGGGGACGACGCTTCCGCCGTTCATGGCTATGTATTGAAGCCCGAAGGCCTCGCCGCATAACGCTTCATTGATGTGCTGGTGCGACTTTGTTTTGAAGAGCGCCTTCATGTTTTCGAGCAGTTCTATTGCTAATTCGTCGTTTATCATGGTCTTTCCTTCCTTTAAAATTGCTAACACCGTTACATTGTATCATAGTTAGAAATAATTGTCAAGGCTTTTTTGTAAATCATTGACTTTTCTTTCCAATTAATATATACTTTATAATTATAGGCATAAATTTAAGGAGAACGTTTTTGAATTTTAATAATAAAGTCTGCTCTTTCACGGGTTATCGCCCGAAAAAGCTTTATGAAGCTTTTCAAAGCGAGAACGGCATGACAGAGTTGAAAAGCAAGCTGCGCACGGAAGTAAGCGAGCTGATTAACGACGATTTCACGACCTTTCAGTGCGGAATGGCTCTCGGCGCGGATATGCTTTTCGCTGACGTTGTAGCGGAGTTTCAACGGAAATATCCGCGCGTGAGGCTTGTTGCTGTTGTTCCCTGTCTCGGGCAGGAAAGCTCATGGAACTTCAAGCAGCAGCATAAATACAAGCAGCTTTTGGACAGCGCGAGTGAGGTTAAAGTCGTCAGTAATGCGCCGTATTTCGACGGCTGTATGCAAATCCGCAACAGGGCGCTCGTTGACACCTGCGATTTACTTTTAGCTGTTTACGACGGGAAGCGCGGCGGAACGATGCAAACTGTCGAATATGCTAAGAAAACGCACAAAAAAATCAGAATCATTGACCCATCATGCATGATGAGAATTACATTATATGAGCAAGGGAGAATTTAAAATGAAACAGCTTTTTAACGACAATTGGAAGTTCAGGCTTGGCGAGGAGCAGTGGCGCGAGGTTGCGATTCCGCACGACTGGTTAATTTCCGACACGGCGCGGCTTTATGCGGACGGCGTGGGCGTTTACAGGAAGCAGTTCAACGTGAACGAAGCGGACTTGAAGCTTGTTCATTCGCTCGTTTTCGACGGCGTTTACATGAACTGCGAGGTTATAGTAAATTCGCAGTCGGCAGGTGAGTGGAAGTACGGCTATACGGCGTTTTGCTTCGATATTTCGGAGTTTCTGCAAGCGGGTGCAAACGAGATTATTGTCAAAGTCAATCATGAAGCCCCGAATACTCGCTGGTACAGCGGCGCGGGGATTTTCCGCAATGTTTGGCTGAACGTGCAGGAGCAGACGCGGATTATAAACGACGGCGTTTACATCAGCACGAAAAAAGTCGGCGATTCGTGGGAGCTTAAAGTTGAAACCGAAACTGCGGGCGAGCCGGATTCTGTGCGGCATACGCTGCTTGACGCTGACGGAAAAACAGTGCAGGCTTTTGAGAATTCAACAGTTATAAATAACGTAAATTTATGGGATTTAAACAGCCCTTATGTTTATAAATTAAAAACAGAGCTGCTCAAAAATAACGAAGTCGTTGACACGGAAATTAATCCGCTCGGCTTCCGCACGACTGAATTCAATCCCGAAAAAGGCTTCTTCTTAAACGGGCAGTACATGAAAATGCACGGCGTTTGCCTGCATCACGATTTAGGTGCGCTGGGCGCGGCTTTTAACATAAACGCAGCGCGCCGTCAGGTTGAAATCATGAAAGAAATGGGCGTGAACGCGATTCGCTTCGCGCACAATCCGCCTGCCCGCGAGTACTTGGATTTATGCGATGAAATGGGTGTTCTTGCGATTGACGAGTTGTTAGATATGTGGGAGCTGCCGAAGAATAAAAACGATTACGCGCGCTTTTTCCCCGAGTGGCACGCGCGAGATGTCGCGTCGTGGATTCGCCGTGACAGGAATCACCCCTGCGTGATTATGTGGAGCATTGGTAATGAAATTTACGATACACACAAGGACGAGCGCGGCTTGGAGGTCGCGAAAATCCTTCGTGATTTGGTGCTTTTGCACGACCCGAATAAGAACGCAGAGGTTACAATCGGCTCGAACTTTATGCCGTATCCAAACGCGCAAAAAGTCGCGGACGAGCTGAAATTAGCGGGCTATAATTACGCCGAGGGCTTGTATGACGAACACCACGAAAAATATCCCGACTGGTTTATTTACGGCGCAGAAACCGCGTCAACAGTGCGTTCGCGCGGGGTTTTCCGTTTCCCTGTAAATATGCCTGTGCTTAGCTTTGAGGACTTGCAGTGCTCGGATTTGGGAAATTCTGTAGTAGGTTGGGGTAAGAGCGCGGAAAACGCCTGGATTGACGACCGCGACAGGGATTACTGCGGCGGACAGTTCATCTGGACGGGCATGGATTATATCGGCGAGCCTACGCCTTATTCAACTAAAAATTCCTACTTCGGGGCGGTTGATACTGCGGGCTTCCCCAAGGCGGCGTTTTGGTTTTATCGCGCAGTCTGGCACAAAACTGCAGAGCCTTTCATCAAGCTTTTCCCGCACTGGGACTGGAACGACGGGCAAGTGATTGACGTAATCGCTTATTCAAACGTTGAAGAAGCGGAGCTGTTTTTAAACGGCAAATCGCTTGGAAAGCAAACGATAGACCTCGCAAAAGGTAAGAATTTGCGCTATACCTGGAGCGTGCCTTTCGAGCGCGGAACGCTCGAAATCAAGGCTTATAAAAACGGTTCAGTTGTTGCAAGCGATTGCAAAAAAAGCTTCGGCGAGGCTGTTGAAATTAAAACCGAAAGTAAGGAATACGGCGACTTGACCTTCACGAAAATCTTCGCTGTTGACGAGAATAATATTCCTGTTGAAAACGCGCGTAACCGCGTAAATGTTTCGGGTGCTTTGCTCGGGCTTGACAGTGGCGACAGCACCGATTATGACAGCTATAACGGCGATTCTAAGCGGCTTTTCAGCGGTCAGCTGCTTGCGATTTCGCGCGGAAAAGTTGACGTCGGTTTTTCTGAAAAGGAAATTCCGCTGCGTAAAATTGAGCTTTCTGCCGACAGTTTAATTTTCAGCAAAGACAAAAAGCAGATTAAAATTAATGCGAAATTATTCCCCGAAAATGCAAGCTGCACCGATATAAAATGGCGGTGCGTGCTTGAAACGGGAACGAGCGCGGACATGGCTGAAATTAAGGAAAGCGACGGCTCGGGCGCGCTCGTGGAAGCAGTCAGCGACGGCGTTTTCAAGCTTCGTGCAACCTGTAACAACGGCAAGAATCACACGGAAATAATCAGCGAACTCAACATGAAAATCGAGGGTGTCGCGGACGCTACGAAGAATCCGTTCGTGTTTATTCACTCGGGGCGGTACGATATTAGCTACGCGCCGCTGAAGATTATCGAGCATGGCGCGGTGTCGGGCGTGAATGATGTAAAGACGCTCGTAGGCTTCAAAAACGTGGACTTCGGGAAGAATAAAACGAGCTCGCTCCGCCTTCATCTTGGTACAACTTCGTACTATGACGAGGTGCCTGTTGAAATTTATTCGGGTGATGTAAAAGAAGGCACAGCGCGGCTTTTGCAGACATTGAGCTTCCCGCGTAATAACCTGCATTATGACTTTGCGCCATATGATTTCGAGCTTTCCGAAGAGCTTTCGGGCAGGCACGACATTTGTTTTGTTCTCGACAGACGCTGTGTTTTCGGCGGCTTTGAGTTTATTAACAAGCGGATTTTCGAGCCGATTTATGCAGGCGAAAACGATGAAATTTACGGCGATAATTATATTGCAAATGAGCGCAAAATCGAGAACATCGGTAACAATGTAATCATTAAATTTACCGAGCTTGACTTCGGGACGAGCGGCGTAAGCAAGCTGACTATCAGCGGCTTTGCGCCTAAGGGCAACTCGATTTCGATGAAGTTCAACGAGCAGACGCACATGATTGAATTTGCGAAGTGCGAGGAGTATCAAACGCAGGAATTTTGGGTTGCGAATCCGAAGGGAATCAACGACGTGAGCTTCGTTTTCTTGCCGGGCAGTGACTTTAATTTTGAGTGGTTTAAGTTTGGGTATGAATGATAGGCAGGTGAATTAATTATGGAAAAATTAAAAATGGCGGCTTGCGGCATTGATTGCAGTGAATGTAATCAATTCAAAGTCACAATGGAACAAGATATAAACGCGGCTGAAGCATTGGTTGGGTGGTTTCGTGGTCAGGGCTGGATAGGGGAAAACGAAGGCGCGGAAGCGGTTATGAATAAAGCTCCGCTTTGCAAAGGTTGCTGGAATATAACCGATGATTGCTTTTGGAAATGCGGCTGCGGCAGTGTTGATTTCCGTATATGCTGTACGGAAAAGCAGATAAATCATTGCGGCGAATGTGGCGATTTTCCGTGCGAGCAATATAAGGAATGGGCATCTTGGCATGAATCCCACGAAAAAGCGATGGAGAATTTAATAAAACGAGGTAATATTTATGCTTGAATACGACGAAATCCGCGCAGAGCTTCTTGCTCTCGCGCCGGAAATAAAAGAGCTTTCGGAGGCTTTGGGGCTCGCTCGGCTTGAAAAGGAAATCGCCGAGCTTGACGAGCTTACAATGTCGCCCGACTTTTGGAGCGATGCCGAAAACGCGCGCGTTGTGCAGAAAAAGCTTGGAAACATGAAGAATACGCGCGAGGCTTTTTTGAAGCTTAAAGGCGACCATGAGGACGCGCTGACGATGATTGAGCTTGCGGAGGAGGGAAATGACGTTGAATTATTGCCCGAAATAAAAGAAGCCGCAGAAAAAGTGAAATCCACGTTGTTAGCGCAGAAGCTTGCGACGCTACTTTCGGGCGAGTATGACAGTAAAAACGCGATTCTTACGCTTCACGCGGGCGCGGGCGGCACGGAGGCGATGGACTGGGTGGAAATGCTGTACCGAATGTACCGCCAGTGGACGGAGCGGCACGGCTTTAAATATGAGCTTTTGGACTTCCTTGACGGCGATGAGGCGGGAATAAAAAGCGTGTCGTTTTTGATTTCCGGGCAGAACGCTTACGGACTTTTAAAGTCCGAGCACGGCGTTCACAGGCTCGTTCGAGTCTCGCCGTTCGACTCGTCGGGGCGGCGGCACACGAGCTTTGCAAGCCTTGAGGTCATGCCGGAAATTGACGAAGATGTTCATGTTGAAATCCGCGAGGAGGACATTGAATTTGAGGTTTACCGTGCAAGCGGCGCAGGCGGTCAGAAGGTGAACAAAACAAGCTCGGCTGTGCGGATTACGCACAAGCCAACGGGCATAGTCTGCGCTTGCCAGACACAGCGGAGCCAGCTGCAGAACCGCGAGTATGCCATGCGTATGCTTAAATCAAAGCTGATTGAAATAAAAGAGCGCGAGCATCTTGACAAAATTTCGGACATAAAAGGCGAGCAACTGCAAATCGCGTGGGGCGCGCAGATTCGCTCGTATGTTTTCATGCCGTATACAATGGCGAAGGACCACCGCACGGGCTTTGAGGTCGGGAATATAAATGCAGTTATGGACGGCGAGCTCGACGGTTTTATTAATGCTTTCTTGAAAGCGCGGAGCTTGGAGAAGAATTTCGGGGGGGAATCTTAATAAAAAAAGTATCTTTAATAGTTTTTATAATTATTGTAATTGCTTTATTATGGGGAATCATAAGCGAACTTCAATTAATTACAGATGGCGTGTGCGAATGTCATCTCCGCCACGCTTGCTGTCACGTCCGACCTGTTTGCAGAGTTTGCGAGCCGTCAAATCATAATTTAACGGTGTACATATTTTTCCTAATCAGTATTTGCTTGTTAGCTGTAATAATATATGTGTGCAAGAAATTTGATAATTATAAGAATAAAAACTCTGAATATCAAGCGGCTGTATGTATGAATTGCAATGAATTTCAAGATGTTAAGATTGGTGAACTGTACAAATGCGTTCATTGCGGTTATGATATTGTCGCAACAGTTGAACAAGGAATAGACTTTATTGCAGAATCAGATGTTTATTTTTCGGAATTGGATATTGACGGGGAATAAATTTAACACAAATTTGCAACTTTTTTGGCGTTCGGATTGTTTTAATATTAAGGAGGCTTGATATTATGAAAAAAGCTTTAGCATTAATTTGCATTATAAGTATTTTCTGCACGCTTGCAATTCCCGCGTATGCTTGCTGGGCGTGGGGCTTTGAGAGTGTCGATGAGTTGATTAACGGAAAAGAAAGCGAAAACGCCCCGGGCGCGGATATTATAATCACAGGAATTGTTATTGCCGCGGAGCATACAGAGCTTGCGCGGACTCCGAGCCTTGAATTTATGTCACCTGTTACTGTGGCTTCTGTGAGGGTAACGGAGGTTATAAAAGGCGATGTCAGCGTGGGTGATATAATCAAGACAGTATCGACAGGCTATGACTGGAGCTTGGTTGAATTAAATGAGGGCGATATTATAACAGAATCGTCGGTTGACGGTCCGTTTTTAAGCTTAGAGCAGGATTTTCTGCTGTTCCTGTGGGAGAGCGCCTATGGTGAAAATAATCATGGTAATTACGGCTTCTCAGGTGCAAATCAAGGTGCGTTTATTCTCAGCGGCGAGCGCGTTGAATATGGCGAGTATATGGGAATCAATTCGCTTGATTCGGTAAGAAGCGCGGCTCGGAGAAGCAACGATTCTAACCCGACGACAGGTGTTATGCTTAGTAGAAAGCAAGAAAAAGCCGCTTTAAAAGCGGCTTTTTTTATTACAAATCAAAATACATTTCGTATTCAACAGGGTGCGGCATTGAGCTGTAGCGCGCCGCGTCCTGTCTGCGTTTTTTAATCCAGATGTCAATCAGTCTTTGCGGGAAAACATTCCCTGCGAGCAGGAATTCATGGTCGCTTTCGAGCGCGTCAAGTGCCTCGTCAAGGCTCTGCGGAAGTGACTGAATCTTCGCTTTTTCCTCGGGGCTGAGGTTGTAGAGTAAAAAGTCGTAAGGTCCAAAGCCCTCTTTAACGGGGTCAATTTTGTTTTTGATTCCGTCGATTCCTGCCATGAGGATTGCGGAATAGGCGTAGTAGGGATTGCAGGTGCCGTCGGGGTTACGCAGCTCGAAACGCTTCTGCTCGGGGGCTTTTGCGTAGGCGGGGATTCGGATTACCGAGCTTCTGTTGGAGGTTGCGTAGCCGATTGTAACAGGGGCTTCGTAGCCGGGAATTAATCGTTTATATGAGTTCGTTGAGGGGTTGGTAAACGCGCATAGAGCCTTTGCGTGCTTGAGCAGTCCGCCGATGAAATAATGTGCAGTTTCGCTTAGCTGTGAGTAGCCGTTTTCGTCGTAGAAGAGCGGCTTTCCCTCCTTGAAAAGGTGCATATGAACGTGCAAGCCGTTGCCCGCCTCGCCGAAAATCGGCTTAGGCATGAAGGTTGCGGTTTTATTTTCGCGGATTGCGTTATTTTTAATGATGTACTTTCCGAGCATGGTTTTGTCTGCCATTTCGCGCAGACCGCCGAACTCGACTTCAATTTCAATCTGCCCCGAGCCGCTAACCTCGTGGTGGTGATATTTTACAGCGATTCCCGCCTGTTCAAAAAGCAAGCAGAGGCGGCTTCTGAAATCGTGCAGCTTGTCAAGCGGCGGAGCGGCGTGATAGCCGTTGTTTTTGCCGAGCTTGTAGCCTAAGTTCATTTCCTCGTTGCCCGTGTTCCATTCGCCCGGCTCGGTGTCAACCTTGAAGCGGGTGCTGTAGGACATTGTGGAATAGCTGACGTGATTGAAAACGTGAAACTCAAACTCGGGGCCAATGCGGAATTCATCGGCGATTCCCGTGCTTTTCAGATACTCCTCCGCGAAAGAGGCGACACTGCGCGGGTCTTGGTCAAAGCGTTTATTTTCGGGGAGCGCGATTACGTAAACGTCGCCAATCATCGTCAGCGTCGGCACTTCCGAAAACGGGTCAACATACGCTGTTGAGAGGTCGGGAATGAACACCATGTCGCTGTTTTCAACAGGCGCGTAGCCGTAGTTAGAGCCGTCGAAGCCGATACCGTATTTCATGGTGTCGGGGGTGAAACGCTGAACGGGAATAGTCAGGTGCTTCCAGCGACCGTCAAGGTCGAGCATCATAAAGTCAACCATTTTTATTTCTTTTTCTTTGCAATAGCGCAGGGTTTCATCAAGCGTTTTAAACATTGTTTTTCTCCTTAGTTTTATTGTTTTTGTTTTATGTTAATGTGTGGATAATGCTTATTTGGTGAAGTTGATTTTATAGCTTTTTGAGTAATACAATAACAATTGTTCAACATTACCTATTAACGGAAGTATCTCCGATTTTTCTGACATAGCCGCATTTAGTGCAAAGAAATTCATAGTAAATGTCTTTTACACGCATACCTGTTGAACGATGAGTTCTCCTTTTTGTCCATACGTTCACCACAGACTTTTTTTCTTTAATTAGCTTATTTCCGCAATGAAGGCATTTTTTCTTGCCCAAAAAAAGATAAATTCCATCTGAGGGAGAACACGAAAAGGAAAACTTGTCAGGTTCACTCTTTCTCATTATAATACTCCTAAACAATACTACGCATTATATAAATACCATGAACCCTGTATTCACAGCATTTCCGCCGCTGTCCTCTGAACCTCCAAGCCTTTTTTATAAGCCTCAAGGTAGGCGTTGAAATCATTAACGCCTGCTTCGCTCGGCTCGCAGACTGCTTCGGGCTCGGTGAAAATAAGTTTCAAGTACTCTTGTAGGGGCGGACGACTCTGTCCGCCCGTTAATTCGCAGTACAGCATATAATCCGCCAACAGCGCAATCCCCCACGCGCCGCCCTCGCCCGCCGATTCAAGCACGGAAACAGGCACGCCGAGCGAATTTGCAGCTGCTTGTATTCCTGTTTTGTTCTTAAAAAAGCCGCCGTGCCCGCGAAGAACATCGAGCCTTACGTTTTCTGCGAATAAAATATCCATGCCGATTCGGAGCGTTGCAATTGCAGAATAGAGCAGGCTCTTGCACAGGCTTGCAAGATTAAACTCCGCATCAGGCGCGCGAATAAGCATAGGTCTGCCGTCTGTAAGCCCCGCTACAGGCTCGCCTGAATAGAAGTTATAGGTCAGCACGCCGCCTGTATTTCCGCCGCTTTGCGCGGCTTTCTCGTAAAACAAGTCGTAAAGCTGTGAAGCCGTAAGCCCGCTCACTTCCCCGAAAAGCTTAATCCACGCGTCAATATCGGAGGTACAGCTGTTGCAGTGAATCATCGCGACGTCCGCGCCTGTCGGCGTTGTTACGATGTCGATTTCGGTGTGCAGGTTTTCGAGGGGCTTTTCAAGCACTGCCATCGCGAAAATCGACGTGCCTGCGGAGATGTTTCCGGTGCGCGGCGCGATTGCGTTAGTAGCGACCATGCCTGTTCCTGCATCGCCCTCAGGCGGGCAGAGCGGAACGCCAATGAATTTTTCGGATAAGCCGAGAAGCTCCGCGCCGCTTGCAGTTAAAGCTCCTGCGGGTTCTCCCGCGCTTTTAATCTTTGGTGCAATACTTGTCCAGTTTATACCTGTTAATTCTTGAAATTGTTTTATGAATTTTTCGTTGTAACTGCCGTTTTTAAGAGGGAACATTCCGCTTGCATCGCCCACACCTAAAACCTTCGCGCCTGTTAATTGAAAGTGAACATAACCTGCGAGCGTAGTGATAAATGCGATGTCCTTAACGTGCGCTTCGCCGTTCAAAATAGCTTGTTCCAAATGCGCAACGCTCCACCTTTGCGGTATGTTGAACCCGAAAAGCTCGGTCAGCTTCGCGGCGGCTTGCTCGGTTGTGGTGTTGCGCCAGGTGCGGAAGGGCGTGAGTAAATTATTATTTTTATCGAACGCAAGATAGCCGTGCATCATGGCAGAAACGCCGAGCGCGGTGATGCTTGCCGTGTTTAAGTCTAACTGCGAAATTACGTCGCGCAGACCCGCCCTAACGTCGTCAAGGCTGTACGTCCAGAAGCCGTTTTCAAGGCGGTTTTCCCAGTTGTGGAAGCCGCTCTGCACAACCTTGCGCGAGCTGTCTATAACCACGCCTTTTATGCGTGTTGAGCCGAGCTCAATCCCTAAAACCATAATAAAATTACCTCGTTCTTCCAATAATAACACAAATTTGACGAAAAGTCAAATTTGTGTTAAAATAAGTATTATGATTATTTCAGTTGAAAATATAAGCAAGTTTTATGGCGGTAATCAAGTGCTTAAAAACGTCGCGCTGACTGTTGAAGACAGCGACCGTATCGGGCTGATTGGGATTAACGGCTGTGGTAAATCCACGCTTCTGCGGATTATTACCGGGCAGGAAATCCCCGACAAGCAGCCCGAGCCGCAAGAAGCACGTATTTCTAAGAGCAAAAACGCCGCAATCGGCTTCCTTGCGCAGAATTCCGGCTTAGACGGCGGAAATACCATCACCGCCGAAATGACGAGCGTTTTTCGGGATTTGCTCGAAATCGTACAGCGGCTTGAAGAGCTGCGAGCGAGTAACATTCCAGAAGAATTCGCGGAGGAATATTCGCGCAAAACTGCGTTTTTTGAGGCGAATGACGGCTACTTAATTGACGTGAAAATTAATAAAATTCTCAGCGGCATGGGCTTTCCGCCCGAAACGCGTGAGCGTGTAATCAGAACGCTCAGCGGCGGCGAGCGAACCCGCCTTGCGCTCGCGAAGCTTCTGCTTGAGAATCCGAGCTTGTTAATTCTTGACGAGCCGACGAATCATCTTGATTTTGACACGATTTTGTGGCTTGAGGAGTATCTGCGGGACTATAAAGGCGCGCTGTTAATCGTTTCGCATGACCGCTATTTTCTCGATAAATTAATTACGTCAACCTGCGAAATTGAACGCGGGATTCTTCGGCGTTTCAAGGGGAATTATACTGCGTTTGCGGCGCAGAAAGAAGAATTCGTCACACGGCAACTCAAAGAATACGAGGCACAGCAGGAGGAAATCGCGAAATTACAAGACTACATTGACCGCAATTTAGTGCGCGCGTCAACCTCGAACATGGCGAAAAGCCGCAGAAAACAGCTTGAAGCAATGGAACTGATTGAAAAGCCCGTGATGTTTGAAAAGAGCGCGAAAATCAAGTTTGCATATGACCGCACACCTGTTAAGGAGCTGCTCACTGTCGAGGATTTAAAGCTTGTTGTGGGTGAGAATAACGTGCTCGTAGACTCAGTTTCGTTTGGCTTGCGCAGAGGTGAGAAGCTTGCAGTTGTCGGCGCGAACGGAAGCGGAAAGTCTACCTTACTTAGAGTAATTCAAGGGATTCTGCCCTATTCGCGCGGGTTTTTAAGGTGGGGCGATTATGTAAAAACTGCGTATTTTGAGCAGGCGAACGATTATTTCAACATGGACGATACCTGCATGAACGCCGTTCACAGGCTGTATCCGCGCATGACCGAGCTTGAAGTTCGCTCGCTTCTCGGAAGCGTCAGAATTGTCGGTGAAAATGTTTATAAGAAGGTCGGCGTGATTTCCGGCGGCGAGCGCGCGAAGCTGCGCTTTGCGATTATGATGCTGGAGCGCGGCAACGTGCTGATTTTAGACGAGCCGACGAATCATCTTGATATAGACACGCGCGAGGTGCTTGAAAGCGCGCTTTTCGAGTTTGACGGCACTATAATTTTTGTTTCGCATGACCGATATTTATTGCACAGGCTCGGCACGCGTGTGCTTGAAATTGCAGATAATTGCGTTAATTTTCACGATGATTTTAATAATTACATTGAGGCAAGGCGTCAGCGAAAAAATATCGAAACGCCCGTAGGGCGCGACGCCCCCGGCGCGCCGAAAAACGACGAAACAAAAAACACGAACTACAGAACAAAAGAACAACGCGCCGCCGAAACAAAAAAGCGCGTGCGGATTTCAGAGCTTGAAGCTGAAATACGCCGCGCTGAAGCGACAATTGCCGAGCTTGAAGCGGCTTTAGCAGACCCCGAAGTCTGCGCCGATTATCAGCTTTTAGGCGAAAAAGTTGAACTTTTTGAACAAGAGAAAAAGCGGCTTTCGGAGTTGTCTGACGAATGGTTATTGTTATCAGAATAGGGACGCATTAAAATGCGTCCCTTACAATTTTATTTCAATTCCGCGAGTAGCTCGCCCGCCTTTACAAACTGCCCTTCCTTGACAAGCACATCGTCAACAGTGCCGGAAATCTGCGCTACGACGCTTGTTTCCATCTTCATGGCTTCAATTATGAACAGCGGCTGATTCACTTAACAGCGTCGCCTTTCTTCACGTAAACCTTTGAAATCGCGCCGGGTATGCTTGAGCCTACGTGCTTGCGGTTTTCAAAATCGGCGTATTTTACTAAGTCAGCCGAAACCTTAATTGTCTTATCCTGCACTGTAATATCGCGGCGGATTCCGTTCACTTCAAACTGCATAATCCGCGTGCCGTCCTCGTTTTCCGCGCCCTCGCCTATGAACTTTACTATAACGGTTTTGCCGTCTTCAATCGCGATTTCAGTAGATTCGCCGCTTGCCATGCCTTTGAAGAAAACGTGCGAGTTCATGCGGCTGATGTCGCTGAATTCCTTGCGGTTTTTGATGAACGCTTCAAAGACTTTTGGATATAAGCACCAGCTGATTGCATCGCGGTCAGTCGGCTCGGGAGTTAATTCTTTCAAGTCATTTTTTACTTTTTCAAGGTCAACGGGAGCGAGGCTTTCGCCGGGTTTTCCTGTAATCGGAGTTGCACCTTTCAGCACTACTTTTTGCAGCTCTTCGGGGAATCCGAACGACGGCTGACCCATTAAGCCCTTGAAGTAGCTCACGACAGAATCAGGGAAAGAAAGAGTCTCGCCGCGCGCTGTTAAATTATCAGCATCAAGCTCATTCTGCACCATGAAAATCGCCATATCGCCGACCATCTTTGAAGACGGCGTGACCTTAACTATGTCGCCGAGAATTTGATTGACCTCGACGTACTTTTTCTTGACCTCGTCGAACCTGTCGGCAAGCCCTAAATCCTTCACCTGCGACTTGAAGTTCGTGTACTGTCCGCCGGGGATTTCGAGCTGATAAATCTCGGTTTCCGGTGTTTTAATATCACCCTCAAACTGACTGTAATACGGGCGAATATCCGCCCAGTAATCGGTCAGCTTTTGCAACTCAGACTGGCAGAAGCCGGGGTCGCGCTCGGTGTTTTCTAAAGCGGCGCAGAGCGAGTTCATGGACGGCTGGCTGGTTAAGCTGCTCATGGAGGAAATCGCGGTATCAACGATGTCTACGCCTTCTTCAGCCGCCATCATGAGCGTTGCGATTCCGTTGCCGCTTGTATCATGAGTGTGCAGGTGAATCGGGATATTTACGGTGTCCTTGAGCGCGCGGATTAGCTTTTTCGCTGCATACGGACGCATAAGCCCCGACATATCCTTGAGCGTAAGAATATGCGCGCCGCGCTTTTCAATTTCTTTTGCGTAGTCAACGTAATATTTTAAGTCATATTTATCGCGGTCAGTTTCGAGGACGTTGCCTGTGTAGCACATAGTCACGTTTGCAACCTTGCCTGTTTTGAGGACTTCTGCGATTGCATATTCCATGTTCGGGAGCCAGTTGAGCGAGTCGAAAATGCGGAAAATATCAATGCCGCTGTTCGCCGCTTCCTGTATAAACGCTTTGATTAAATTATCGGGATAACTGCTGTAGCCGACGGCGTTTGCGCCGCGGAACAACATCTGAAAAGGAATATTCGGGATTCTGCGGCGGAGCTCGTCAAGGCGCACCCACGGCGATTCGTGCAAAAACCTGTAGGTCGTATCGAAGGTCGCGCCTCCCCACATTTCGAGCGAGAGTAGGTCACTCATGATGTGCGAGGTTGCGGTTGCGATTGTAGTCATGTCGCGGGTTCTCATACGAGTCGCAAGAAGCGACTGCTGTGCATCGCGCATGGTTGTGTCAGTGATTAAGAGCTTCTTTTGGTTTAAAATCCACTTGGAAAGCCCTTCCGCGCCCTCTCTGTCTAAAACCTGCTTAATGCCTTCGGGGATTTTGTTTGCGTCGTATTCAGGCACGCGCGGATTATCGAAGGCGGGCTTGCTCTCGCTGTTCGGGTTCGCAAGAGTCTGATTGCTGATATAAGTCATGACCTTTGCGGCGCGGTCGTTGGAGGCTTTGAGCTCGAACAGCTCGGGGGTTTCGTCAATGAATTTAGTATAGCATTTCCCCGAAGTAAACGTCGGGTGAGTCAGCACGTTATTTAGGAAAGGTATATTCGTTTTTACGCCGCGGATTTTGATTTCACGCAGAGCGCGGAGCATTTTGCGGGTTGCACCCTCAAAAGTTCTGTCAACTGTAGTAACTTTAACAAGTAAGCTGTCATAGAACGGCGTGATTACTGCGCCCGTGAACGCGTTACCCGCGTCAAGGCGGACGCCGAAGCCGCCGCCCGAGCGGTAAGCTGTGATTTTTCCCGTGTCGGGAGCAAAGTTATTCGCGGGGTCTTCTGTAGTCACGCGGCTTTGAATCGCGACGCCGTAAACGCGGACATCTTCCTGTGAAGCGATGCCGATTTCGGGGTCGGAGAGCTTTGCGCCGCTCGCGATTGCGATTTGCGACTGGATAATATCTACGCCTGTTACCATTTCTGTGACAGTATGTTCAACCTGCACGCGCGGGTTCATTTCGATGAAGAAGTGCTTGCCGTGCTTGTCTACAAGGAATTCAACTGTTCCTGCGTTGACGTAGCCTACTGCCTCGGCGATTTTGACTGCGTCGGCGTTAATCGCCGCGCGGATTTCATCAGACATAGTAAATGCGGGTGCAATTTCAACGACTTTTTGATAGCGTCTTTGAACTGAGCAGTCGCGCTCGTATAAGTGCAAGGTAGTGCCGTGGCTGTCGGCTAAAATCTGCACTTCTATGTGCTTGGGCTCTTCAAGATATTTTTCAAGGAAAACATCTGCGCTTCCGAAGGCTTTCTTGGCTTCGCCCTGCACTAATTCAAACGCGCTGTCCATTTCCTCGGGCTTTGCAATCAGGCGCATACCGCGCCCGCCGCCGCCCGCCGCGGCTTTAAGTATAACAGGATAGCCGAATTTTGCGGCGTATTGCTTCGCTTCTTCTAAGGAAGCAAGCGGGTTTTCCGTACCTTGTATAATCGGCACGCCTGCTTCAATCGCGACTTTTTTAGCGTTAAGCTTATCGCCCATTTTCGCGAGCACGTCAGACGGGGGCCCGATGAAGATGATTCCTGCGTCCTCACAGGCTTTTGCCAGCCCTGCGTTCTCGGAAAGGAAGCCGTAGCCGGGGTGAATCGCGTCTGCGCCCTTGCGCTTCGCAAGGCTGACGATGTTGTGAATATCTAAATATGCGCCGAGGGGGCTTGCGTTTTCGCCGACGCAGTACGCTTCGTCCGCGAGCGTGCGGAAAAGCGAAAGCTTATCTTCCTTTGAGTAAATCGCAATAGTTTTCAGGTTCATGTCGTTGCAGGCGCGGATAATGCGAATCGCGATTTCACCCCTGTTTGCGATTAATACCTTTTTGATTTGCTTCATGCTCATGAAAATTCCTCCGTTATCTTATAAAATAATTTATTACCACAAAATTTATAATGCCCATTACAAGTGCGATTAACAGCACGAGCGGGATTAATTTCTTTAGAATTAGCGGGACTTTATCGGTTTGCTTTGTAGCAAGCGCGCCCATGAAAATAAGCGTAGAGCCGATTGCACAGCCGAGCGCACCCGAAATTGACTGCGCGGCGGACATAACTGCCTGCGACAGCCCTAAGTTCTCCGCGACAGCCCGCTGAAACTCAGCGAACATGACGTTTGAGTTAGTGTTATTGCCTGTTAAGAAGCTTGCCAAAACGCCTAAGAACGGCGAAATGAAAGGGAAGAGCTGCCCCGTGAAGCCTGCGACGGCGTTCGCGAAACGGAGCATCATGCCCGAATCAGTCATAATCAGCGACATATGCCCGAACGAGAGCAGAGCCAATGTCGCGGGGATTCCTTTTTTGACGGTTTGTTTAATAGCGTTTTTGAAGATTTTAGCGTCCCAAATGCCTGCTTTTTTGTAGATTATGCAAGCGGCTGCAGCGGCGATAAGCAACACCATTGCAGGGTGCACGAAGATTCGCAGCGGGTTGAAATTAGGCTCTGCGGCGACCTCGTGCGGGATTTCCGCCGTGGTTGCTGTAGCCGGAAAGCTGAACGAAATTGCGATTTTGTTGCGGATTTCAACAGGTATGAACTGAAACGACAACAACAAAAGCATGATTAAAGCGTACGGAAACACCGATTGCAGGAGGTTCAGCTTGTCTTTGTATAAGCCGGTTTTTGTTTCGTCGGCGGGTTTTTTGCGGCGCAGTTTGTAGAGCAGAAACATGACTACAAGTCCGCTGAGCGCGGTTATAAGCGTTCCGAGCGAATACATTCCCGAGGTAATTAAAAAATACTGCACGATTGACATTACTGCGGCAACGGGAAGCACGTAGCTGAGCCCTTTTGCGATGCCTTTTAAGCCGCCGAAAACGAAGCAAACGCCGAGCCCTGTCATGAGAATTGTCGATGTATTAAATATCCACATAGGGAAGCCGAGTTCCTCGGGCGGAAGCTTGGTTATGCCCTGAATTACGAAGAACGCCGCGCCCATTGAGCCAAAAGTAATCGCCCACGAATGCCCGAGAAGCGCGGCTACTAATGACTTCACAGGATTGAAGCCTAATGAAATCAGAATGGGCGCAACGATTACCGAGGGTATGCCGAAGCCTGCAATCCCCTGCAGCATTCCCGTGAAAAGCCACGCTAAAAGCACAAAAGATACAAACTCGTCTTTAACTAAAATTTTTATGTTTTCGTTGATAATTTTTATTGCGCCGAAGTCGTTGACTAAGTGATACAAAAACAAGGCGCACCAGACAATCAGCGAAACAAAAAGCGCGAGCCACAAGGCTTTCCCGGAGGCTGTCATAAGCCCGAAGCCTGTGAGCCCGAAGAACGCGACAGCGATTACAAGCGCGACAGCTAATGAAATCGCACCCGCTTTTGTTACGGGGAGCTTGAGTATAATCAGGCAGATTAGCAAGCAGATAATCGGCAGTACAGATAAAATTGTCAGCATTAATTCTTAACTTCCTCAAAAAATATTATATAATTATACCATATTTGGGAAAATTTGTCAAGTTTTGAACAGCTTCTTTGAGATTTCACTGCCGAGAAGCGTGATAAACACAAAGCCCGCGCATATTGCAACTTGTGTAAAATTAAGCGGAACAGTCGAGAATAAGCCGTTTAAAACAGGGACGTACATTACAGCAATGAGAATCGCCATAGAAAGCGCGATGGATATATTCAAAAAGCGGTTTTTGAACAGGCTTTTCTTGAAGCAGAGCGCGGCTTCTGTTTTTGACGGATAAGCAAGCAGAAGCTCGCCTCCGACAAGCGTGAAAAAGCACATACTGACTGCAACTGCGTAGTTGTCGAACATGAACAACCCGAACAAAAACGCGCCGAGCGCACCCGCGCAAACGAACAGCGAGCGGAATGCAACCGAGCCTTTCATGGTTTTGTTGATTATAGGCTCCTTCGGGTCGCGCGGCGGACGCTTCATAATACCTGCCTCTTTGCCTTCCATGCCGAGCGCGAACGCGGGAAACGCGTCTGTAATCAAATTTAAAAATAACAGCTGTGTCGCGGTCAGCGGGACGGGAAGCCCGAAAATAATCGCCAAAAGTATAATTAAAATTTCGCCGATGTTGCAAGCTAAGAGATACCCTGTGACCTTTCTGATGTTGCCGTAAATCGTGCGTCCCTGCTCGACTGCGCCGACTATGCTGACAAAATTATCGTCGGTTAAAATCATGTCGGCGGCTTCTTTTGAGACGTCTGTGCCTGTAATCCCCATTGCTATGCCGATGTCGGCTTTTTTGAGTGAGGGCGCGTCGTTGACGCCGTCGCCTGTCATTGCGACGATATGCCCTTGGTTTTTAAGCTCGGTGACTATATTTACCTTGTCTTCGGGGGAAACCCGCGCGTAAACGTCTTCGGGTGAAATCCCGAGCTGTTTTGCAATAGCAAGTGCAGTGATTTTATGGTCGCCTGTAATCATCTTGACGTTGATTCCCGCTTCGTGGCACTGTGCAATCGCGCTTTTCGCTTCCTCGCGCGGCGGGTCGATAATGCCCATTAAACCGACGAATTTGCCGTCAACGGCAAACGCAAGCACCCGCAAGGCTCTGCTCGCCATTTCTTCGGAACGGATAAATCCGTTCCCTACATCGCCGCATTGCTTTGCTACTGCTTCAATCGAGCCTTTTAAATAATTCACACTGTTAACGGTTACTTGCATAAACTTGGTCGCGCTGTCGAATGGAATTTCGTCTGTTCGCACGTACTCACTGTAGGGAACGGATTTATCCGTTCCGGAACGCATTAATGCGTTCCCTACAGCATATTCGGCGAGTGCTTTTTCAGTAGGCTCGCCGAGATATGAACCGTCTGCTTGCCTAATCGCGTTATTACAAAGCGCGGCGCATTTCAATAAACTATCAATTGTACATTGTTCATTGTCAATTGTCCATTGTTCCGTCACGGTCATTTTATTCTGTGTCAGCGTGCCGGTTTTGTCCGAGCAGATGACGGTTGTACTGCCGAGAGTTTCAACCGCGCGGAGCTTCTTAATTATTGCATTTCTTTTCACCATTTTTTGAACGCCGATAGCAAGAATCACCGTTGCGACGATTGCAACACCCTCAGGAACTGCCGCGACTGCCAGCGATACAGACACCATCAGCATTTCCACGATGTCGCGCGGGTCGCCGATGCCGAGAAAATTATACAGAAAGCCGACAGCGAACACAAGCGCGCAGGTGAAAATGCAGATGATTCCGAGCAGCTTCGCCATTGCGTTGAGCTTGTCCTGAAGCGGCGTTGAGCCCTCATCGGTTTCGTTCAGCAATGCCGCGATTTTGCCCATTTCGGTGTTCATGCCTGTAGCACAGACAACGCCCGCGCCCCGCCCGTAAGTGACAACAGTTCCCATTGCCGCTGAGTTTACGCGGTCGCCGAGAGTTGTTTCGCTCGGCAAAACAGCTTCTGCGTTCTTCTCAACAGGAACTGACTCGCCCGTCAGTGCGGATTCGTCTACTTTGAGGTTCACGCATTCAATTAATCTTATGTCGGCGGGGATATAATCGCCCGCTTCAAGTATAATTATGTCGCCCGTGACTACGTTTTCGGAGTCGATTTTCAGCACGCCTCCGTCACGTCTCACCTTGGCTTTGGGTCCCGACATATTTTTGAGTTCTTTTAAGGCGTTATCGGCTTTGTTTTCCTGCGTAATGCTGATAACCATGTTGATTACGAGAATCCCCATGATTATGATTGCGTCCTTGAGTCCGTCGCCCGCGACGATTGAAATCACTGCCGCGGCGATTAATATAATTACAAGAAAGTCCTTAAACTGCGCTAAAATGCGCATTAATAGGCTTTTTTTCTTTGCGCTGTCTAATTTATTTGCGCCGTTTTGCGCGAGTCTTAACGCGGCTTCTTCGGAAGTCAAGCCGTTGTTAAAATCTACGTTTAATGTTTTTAAAGACTGCGAAATGCCTTTGCTGTAAAATTCTGTATTCATATTTAATTCCCCCACAACAAACATAACACAGACTTTGCAAATTGTCAACTTTCTTAACAGTAAACATACAATTTGTGCATTATACACATGACGAGCGCAATATATTGATAATGTTTAGGCATTATGCAAATTGCCGAAAATGCAAAAATATGTTAGAATTAATTTGTATAAAATGAGGAAATACAGAAAATCTGAAACTTTTTTCG
>Ga0123356_10000344_pt1 | contig 53657 bp, 36 predicted proteins | sample TergutEmb28metaG_2_FD_92546 | JGI IMG/M metagenome (GOLD analysis project Ga0123356, IMG submission 92546) | Embiratermes neotenicus P3 segment gut microbial communities from Petit-Saut dam, French Guiana - Emb289 P3 | ecosystem: Host-associated > Arthropoda: Insects > Digestive system > Gut ...
GTTGTGCTCACAGGCGGTATCACTTTAAACAAACATATAATCCGTTTTATACGTGAAAAAGCGCCTAACATCGATTTTATTATTCCTGATACTGCTCCTGTTTTTGAAGCATTAGGTGCGGCAGTTATGGCTCCGCAGTCTGGCAGCAAACTTCCTTCTGTAGATAAATTGCTGCGTGTTAACGATGTGCGCTTTGGCACTTTGGGTGCGTTACGTGATTTTAAAGATAAAGTAAAAGTTTTTGACAAAACCGATGGCAAAGTCCGTGCCGATCGCAGTTATATTTTAGGAGTAGACGGCGGTTCAACCACTACAAAAGCGTGTCTTGTTGATATGGAATCTTTCGAGATCGTTGCAAGCCACTACGGACGCACACATGGCGACCCTGTAAAAGCGATAAAAGAATGTTTATCGATTATTCAAGAAAAAGTTGTCGCCGATACTGGCGATAAAAAAGTTGATATTCGTCTTGTTTCTACAACAGGTTCCAGCCGTGAAATTCTCGGCGTATTTTTACAGACATCGGGCGTTTACAATGAAATTATTGCGCACTCTGTAGGTACAACATATTTTGATAAAGATGTAGAAACAATTTTTGAAATTGGCGGACAAGACGCAAAATATGTATTGCTTAAAAACGGTGTACCTATCGATTATGCAATGAACGAAGCATGTTCTGCAGGAACGGGTTCGTTTTTAGAAGAATCCGCCGCAGGTGATCTTTCCATTCACAGTGCAAAAGACATTGGTCCAATTGCGTTAGATGCAAATGCGCCGTGTAAGTTCGGCGAACATTGCTCGGCATTTATTAACAGTGATATTCGCAAAGCTGTACAACAAGGTGCTGGAAGAGAAAATATTACTGCAGGTATTGTCTGTTCTATAGTAGCGAATTATCTTAACCGTGTTGTAGGAAACCGCACAATCGGCGGAAAGATTTTCTTGCAGGGCGGCGTTGCAAAAAATCCTTCGGTTCCACTTGCTTTTGCAATGTTATTAAATAAAGAAATACTTGTTCCGCCAGCTCCTGAATTAATGGGTTGTTTTGGTGTTGCATTGCTTGCAAAGCGCAAACGAGACGATGGGCTTCTTGCAGAGCAAAGTTTAATAATAGACGAAATCGTTAACCGTGAAATTGGTTATGAAAGAGTTTTCCCGTGTCAGGCTTGTGAAAATCTTTGCCCGATACAGGTGTTAAATGTAAACAATACAAAATATATGTTCGGCGGACGCTGTAACAAATATACAAATATGCGCAAGCAGGTAAAAGATGTGCCGGTTTTTGACTATGTCGAAAAACGACAGAAAATGTTGTTTGAAGAATTCGCAGCACCAAATTTATCGGAGAAGAGTTCTCGCGGAGACGCGGAGACGCTGGGAACGCGGAGATCATCAGAGTTAGAAAAATCCGATTTACCTTCACCTCCTCCCTGCGAAACACAACCGAGCCCAAAGGGCGAAGGTTCCCCTCTTGCTCTCTGCGCCTCTGCGCCCCTGCGAGATAAAAATCGGAATTATGTAGTAGGTATACCGAGGGCGTTTTCGGTGCATACTTTGTATCCGCTGTATTCATGGTTTTTCCATGAACTTGGTATTAAAACATTTTTATCTACAGAAGTCGCACAGGCAGGTATTGCTCGTGCAGAAGCGCAGTATTGTTTCCCTGCAGAGATTGCCCATGGAGCAATTCAAGATTGTTTGGATAAAGGTGCAGATTATGTGTTAATGCCTCACTTTAGAGACATGCCAAGTTACGAAGATGATGTTCATGCAAACTTTTGTCCAATTACTCAGGCTCTTCCGTATTATATGGAAAAAGCATTCCCTGATATCGATGTTAAGAAATGGCTGCCGCTTGTCGTAAGCTTTAAGTTCGGCGAAGGTAAAGCGCTTGAACTATTCTGCGAAATGACACGTTTATTAAACATCAGCGAAGCGGAAACAAAAGCTGCCTTTGATGCTGCTTGGCAAAAACAAAAAGATTACTTTGCCGCAGTAGAAAAAATGGGTGTTCAAGCGCTTGAAGACGCACGAAAAGCAGATCGCCCTGTAATTGCAGTGCTTGGTCGTCCGTACAATGCGTTTACTCCCGAAGCGAACATGGGTATTCCACGCAAGTTTACAACAAGAGGATATTCAATCATTCCATTTGATATACTGCCTTTCCATGATGAAGATATTTTTCCGAATATGTATTGGTACTATGGTCAGCAGGATTTAAAAGCTGCGAACCTTCTTAAAAAAGAAGATAATATTTATCTTACATTTATTACAAACTTTTCATGTGCACCGGATTCATTTATTCTTCATTATATTAAATGGATGATGGGGCAAAAACCATTCCTTGTACTGGAACTCGATTCCCATTCTGCAGATGCAGGTGTTGATACACGTGTAGAAGCATTCCTAGATATTATCGATGGATACCGTGCAAAAAAAAGCGAGATAGAAGCTGAACGTTATGACAACGGATATCGGTTTGTAAGCGAAAGAATCGGCGATACTGACGAATTTGATATGCGTGTTGATAATGTTAAAACAGGCGAAAAAATTGCTGTTAAAGGAAACAAAAGGATTAAGGTTCTGCTTGCCAATATGGGTAGTATTTCGACAGAGTACATGGGTGCTGTTATCCGGGGATTAGGATATAATACCGAAGTTTCTCCTGTTGCAACTAACAGAACGATACAGATTGCACGTGCTCATGCATCGGGTAAAGAATGTGTACCTAGCCATCTTGTTTTAGGAAGCGCATTAGAATTCTTCTTTAGCGATAAATACCGCAAAGACGAATTGTATCTGCTCTTTGTTCCTATCACTACAGGGCCTTGCCGAACAGGGCAGTATTATGTTTATTATGAAAATCTTTTTAAAGATTTAAGACTGGAAAATGTTGTAGTATTTATTCTTTCTGCAGATAATTCATACACAGAATTAGGACCTAGCTTTGCAAGAGAAATGTGGAAAGGAATTGTATTATCTGATTATTTAAAAGATATTCAATGTTCGCTTTTAGCAACTGCAGAAGATCCTGTTAAAGCAGAAAAAGATTTTGAAAAATCGTGGCGGCATTTAATGCATGTTGTTGAACATAACCCCAAAGGTTTGTGGAAAGAACTTAATAATGTAGCTGCGGATGTTAAAAAGATTCCATTGGTACGTAAAGTTTCGGATTGTCCTCGTGTGCTTATTGTAGGCGAGATTTATGTCCGCCGTGATGATTTTGCTGTTGGTGAACTTATCGAACTTATGAGCGCAAGAGGCATTGTTGTAAAAATAGCCGGGGTAAGCGAATGGATTCATTATCTGGATTTTGTTCGTGAGTATGCGCTTAAAAAACTATACAGGCTGCAAAAACCGGGAAGACGGCTTTTTTCTAAACCGTCTCGTGATTTAAAGAAACTTCAGATAGAAGAAATATGGAAGCACCATATAGAAAAAAAGGTTTTAAAAATCTTAAAACCTACAGGGTTAATTCCTGATACTCCTCATGATATGCGTCATATTATGGGATATACAGTTAAACACTTTCTTAATCTGGAACTTAACTCTGAAATTGCAGTTTCGTCAGGTTCTGCGGCAGCGGCAATGGATGCAGGTTATTCGGGTATTGTAAACATTAGTCCGTTTGCATGTTTAATAGGAAGGGTTATCGAAGGATTGTTTACACCATGGGCACGAGAACGCAATTATCCGATTTTATCGGTAGAGATTGACGGAAACCTTCTGCCGCCGAACATAATAAATAAGTTAAATATTTTTATGGTTAACGTGCTTCGCTTTAAAGGCGGCGAAGATTTATCAACCCTGGTAGACAAGGCTGGAGAAGAGAAGGAATAAAGAAGAGTTCACGCGGAGACGCAAGCTGCTGTCGCAGCCAATCTTATGAGCGGAGAACGCAGAGTTAAAATAAAAAAAAACTCCGCGAGCTCTGCGCCTCAGCGCCTCTGCGAGAGATTCTTTTGGAAATAATTTATGAAAAGATTAGAGAAAAGCATAGAAATGCTTTTAGACAACTATGATTCTCTTGGTATGGTGAACCCTTCTGGGGCTGCAAACCTTCCCGGAAGAGAAAGTATCGAAAGTATTGTAAAAGGGTTAGAAGAACTTTTATTCCCCGGATACCTCGAAAATATCTGCACAAAAGCCGAGTTATTAAAAAAAATCACCGCAGAAAAGGTGCAAAAACTTTATAATGAATTAATAACAGAAGTAGAAAAAAGCCTTGCGTTTTCTGCAAGAATCGGCGGTATAAACAGCGGAAATAAAGGCTGCCACGCTGCGGCTTCTATGGTTGTAGAAGAATTTTTTGAAGAATTAAGTAAAATCAGGATTATTTTAAACAAGGATTTAGAAGCTGCTGTGTGCGGAGATCCTGCCGCGATGAGCGCAGACGAGGTTATACTTTCATATCCGGGTTTTCAGGCAATTACTGTTCAGCGGATTGCTCACTTTTTTTATTCGCGGCAGGTACCTTTAATCCCCCGCATGATGAGCGAAATTATTCACAAACGTACAGGCATTGATATTCACCCGGGCGCACAAATAGGCGAATCATTTTTTATTGATCACGGTACAGGCGTTGTAATCGGCGAAACCACCGTGATTGGAAAAAACGTTAAAATTTATCAGGGTGTAACACTTGGTGCGCTTTCTGTAAAAAAAGAAGAATGCGGACACAAAAGGCATCCGACTATAGAAGACGATGTAACAATATATGCTAATGCAACAATTTTAGGCGGAGAAACAGTGATTGGAAGAGGAAGTATAATCGGCGGAAGCGTTTGGATAACTCAATCTGTGCCAGCCGGAAGCAAAGTGTATACAAAACATTAATCAGCGTGATACAATGACGAATAATGGAGGACTTATGAAAAAGTCTCTGGTTCTTTTTTTAATTTTGATTTTTTCAGTTTTTTCTGTAATTTCTGCACAAAATAACGATAACACTGTTCAGCAGATGGATGATGCAGTAAAAAGTCTTGCTAACGAAATTCATCAAAAACTTTTAGAAAAAAGAGCAGAGAAGGTTGTGATAGGTCAGTTTACTTTCCATGACGGAGTGCCTCCTTTTATTACATATTGGACTAATCAATTAATCAACGAATTAACAAACATACGGGGAAGAAATTATATTATACTTTCCGGTAATGCATCTGATGCGCAATGGACAATCACTGGGGAATTAGTTCAGGTAGCTGATATAATCAGAGTATTTTCCAGATTAATTCGTATTTCAGATCGTGCAATAGAAGGCAGCTTTACATCAAGTTTTCAGCGAAATGAACAAATCAATAATATGATTTCCATGTCTGCAGGAGGTTCAAGCGGTTTTTCCGGCAGAATCAGCAGCTGGGATTTTCCTGTTTCCTATACAATCGGCACAAGTCCGGCTTCTCCTGTTATGAACTCCCATCTTTCAGAGGGCGGTGAAGATTTTTTTCTTTTAATTCCGGATAGAAACGGACGTCTTACAATTGAAACAACAGGTAATACAGATACATATATGTTTTTTTTTAATTATGATACAGGTGATGAACTTGCAGAAGATGATGATTCCGGACAGGGTCTTAATGCAAGAATTTCATATAACGTGCGCACTGGAACAAGGTATTTGGCTGTAGTCAGCGGTTACAGTCCTTCGTCCAGCGGACAATATGGTTTTCGCGCATTTCTTATCGTAAGAGAAGACTTAAGCAGTTTTGATAATCCAATTGTTTATGAGATAGGCGTTTCAGAAGAAAATATAATTACTGTAAACCGTACTTTACAGCCGGGTGATGAAGATTATTTCCTTTTAGTTCCGGCAAGAAGCGGCCGTCTTACAATAGAAACAACAGGAAGAACTGATACTTTCATGGAATTATATGATGCCGGCAGGGAACTTCTCGATGAAAATGATGACGGCGGTCAGGATACAAACGCCCGTATCAGGTTTAATGTAACTGCAGGTGAACGGTATTATGTTTTAATCCGGGGATATAGTTACGGCACTTCCGGAAATTATGGTTTTAGATCATTTTTCCCTGATGCGGGGTTATTGCCTCCTGATGAATACGAACCAAATGACGATCCTTCCAATGCAACTCCATTTCTAATCGGAACAGTTCAAAGGCATACATTCCATTCAGCCGATGATGTTGACTGGATCAGGTTTGAGGTTACCCGGGCAGGCCGTTATGTTATTAGTGCAAGAGGCGAAAATAATAATCGCCTGGATACTTATATAGAATTATATGACAGAAGCTTAAATATTATTGCAGAAGACGATGACGGCGGTGATGCTTTAAGCGCACGTCTTTCATTAAATCTTGGTGTTGGAATTTATTTTTTAAAAGTATGGTGTCTTGATGAAGATCCATCACAGGCTTATTTGTTAAGTATTACTGAGCAGTAACTTCCAGTGCGATAATGAGAGCTGCGACAGTGCGCGGATCATCGGGCGCTGCAGTAAACGCAGCTTCGTTTTCGTTAAATATAAGTGCAGTTGTATAACCATCGCCTATTGCGGCAGAAAGTCTTTTATTTAATGTTCCCTGAGCAGAAGCAAAAGTACGAAGTATGTTGTGTATATCCAAAGGCTGCTTGGCATACAGCGTTATAAGATATTTTGTGCCGTATGTATTTACAGAAATTGATTTATTCTCTCCGGGAAGCGAAACTATGCTGCTGCTGTAATTTAACAATGCAGATACTCCGGTCTGCGGAAACAAAAGAACAGGCGAGAAAAAATTATTAGCTCCTGCTCCCTGGACAACCGTGAATGTATAAACATAGGCGCTTTCTCTGGCTCCTACAGTAAAGCTGATATTCGTACCTACTGTGATAGTTTCTGTCGCTGTATAATAATTGTTTTCTGTTAAAGTTATAGAAGCAGTCCTTGTTTCTGCAGTATGTTCTGTACCCTTAACATCAATATTAACAAAACCATTAAATCTTATACCTTCGCTGAAGTTTGTTATGTTCTCAATTATTTCATAACCTTCATAAACAAATTCTGCAAAAACATCATACGGGATCCAGATAAATCCGCCGTTTCCCCATTTTCTGCCCCAGCTGTTCATTACTTCAAATGCGCCGCCGTATCTGTTATCATCATAACCAACAACACACATGGCATGACCGCCGTAAAAATACAAAGGACTCTCCCTTGGGCGCCAGACATTTTTTGCTTCTAAAAATGAATCGGGTGTGTTCATGGCAATGATAACAGGTTTTCCTTCTGTAAGGCTTTTTTTAATTATTCTGGAAATCAGAGCAGGTTTTTGCCGGTCTTCTATGGAAAAAAGAGTGACATAATCGGCTATTGGGTATATTCTGCTTGTTCTGTAATATGCAAGATCTACACGGGGAAAAGAAACTTCTCTTTCTATATTGTGCATTTTTACTGCGCCTGTATCTCTCATATAATCAAGGGCTGTGTATATTTGTGCGCCTCCCATGCATTCTGGATCATCGGGTCTTATGTTTCTGTAAATGTAGACTGGAGAAAAGGCATTTTGTGTGGTTTCAGTTTGATTCAGCCTGTTTAGAAATATCGATTCAGAGATTGTTCTTGCAGCATAAGCGGCAGCCCAGCCCACACAAGTGCCGTAATCGCCCTGATCTCCAGGCAGAGGGGAAAAGTGTTTAAGAGAAAATGAACTTGGCAGTCCTTCGTAAATTAATGGTGATAATTCGGCTCGTCTTGGAAGGGTGTCATATTTATCATCGAGAATGGCTCCCATTCCCTGCGCAAAAACAGAAGAAACAGAGAAAAAAATGATAAAAGTCAGGAAAACTGCCTTTTTCTTAAGAAGCATACTAATATAATACGGTCATATCTGCTTAAATTCAAGGAGACTTTAAGTAAAATCATAAAACTGTAAGTGAGATGGGTTGCATAAAGTTTAAGTTTTGTATAAACTGAACCTTGTAATTTGACAAAGGAAATATCTTATATCGGAGCCTGAGAAAATGGGAATTTTAAGTATAGTTTTATTGGTTTTTTTCATTATTAACGCTGTGTTGTTAATATTACTGGTTTTAATTCAAAACGACGAAGGCGGCGGTCTTGGCGGCATGTTCGGCGGAGGATCAAATACTGCATTTGGCTCCCGTTCCGGCAATGTTCTTACCCGTGCGACTACTGTTTTAGGGTCTTTGTTTCTTATTGTAAGTCTTGGGTTAGCGCTTCTTAGCCGTACTCCCGGAGGAACAGGCGTAGAGGACGCTGCAAGAGAACTTTCTGCCGGAGGAACAAGGCCAAGCTGGGTAGATGAAGAATTAAATCCGCCTGAAGTTATTCCGTTCCCGGAAGATTTTTTCTTCTTTAACGAAGAAGGTTTTAATTTTTCAGGGGATACTGAGTAAGAGGTTTATTTTTTATGATTCTGCAGGATGTATTGTTGCCGGAGTTCATCAAGGTTGACATGGAGGCAGAGGATAAAGATGAAGCATTCGAAGAACTGGTAGCTTATTATTGTTTAGCCGATGACTCACCTTCTCATGATGATATTCTAAATGCCATTCAAAAGCGTGAAGCTAAAATGTCAACTGGTATTCATAAGGGTATAGCTGTTCCTCATGGAAAAACCAATGCTGTTCCTGCGCTTCGCGGCGTACTTGGGATTTCGCGTAAAGGCGTACAGTACGATGCCCTGGACGGAGAGCCTGTTTATCTTCTCTTTATGATTATTTCTCCGCTGGAAGATTCAGAAAAATATTTGCGTCTTCTTAAACATTTAGCCGAACTTATGGAAATTCCGCAGTTTCAAATTGAATTACAGGCGCAAAAGGACGCGTTAGGCGCTTATAAAGTAATTCAAAAATTCGAAGAAATGCTTTCTTCAAATCCTGTTTAACCCAGAATAATTATGGGTAAAAAAACGCTGGATCATTTATTGGAAATAGAGGCAGAAGCCTCTATTATTGTAAATGAAACGCAGCGTGAAGCAGATTGGCGTTTAAGCGAAAATAACGAAAAAAACCGGATTAATTTTGAAACCCGCTGTAAAACAGAAATTAAAATCCGGCAAGCCCGTCTTGAAGAAGATAAAGCCGCAGTTTTAAATCAGTACCAAAAGGCGTTAGATGATTACCGAAAAGAAATTTCTGTTATTAATCCGGATAATGAAAAGTTTTGTGTACTTTTAAATAGTTATCTGTCGTTAGGTTAAGGATAGAAGATGCGAAGTGACAGCGGTTATGCGTATGCCAAGGCAAGCTGGTTAATAGGTAAATCTTTTCTGGAAAAAAGACAGGCCTCTCTTGCCGGTATTCATACATTAAATGAGCTGGATAGATTGATTTTTCCTGATAATTACCGCGAGCTTCCCGGAAGGGAATTGCTTGCAGACCTGGAGAAACGCATTATAGAACGCGCAGTACGTCAAATTTTATCGATTGTTAATTCATATGCGCAGCCGCATAAACTGTTAATACGTTTAATTAAGGGTTTTGAATACAGTGATCTTAAAGAGTGCCTAAGTTCCATCGCATGCGGAAAAGTGAACCGGCCTGTGATAAGCGATATAGGGCGGTTTGGTTCGGTGCGTTTTGATGAATATCCTGATGCCGCTGCGATGTTAAGAAGGACAGAGTATGAAAACCTTCTTTCTGCAGATATAAAATCCATAAAAAAGGGTTTAAATTTAACAGCTATCGAGACAAAACTGGATTATCATTATTATAAAAGCCTTGTAGAAAGTTTATCTCAGCTTAAAATAGAGGATGATCGTGAAACAGCAGCGCGTCTTCTTGCCGATGAAATCTCGCTGCGCAATTGCGTTTGGGCATTGCGTCTTCGCGCTTATTACAATAAAAATAAAAAGCAGATAACAGGGTCTTTTTTGGACTTAAAGCTGCTGGAAAATATTCATCAGAAAAAATCATCGCTTGCTGCAGAAGCAAAAGTTTCCCTTAATTTTTCTCTGGACGTAAGAAAAGACTGGCATGGCTGGAGATGGGAAAGATTTTTAAATAGTGAAGAATCATCATTGCCATGGAAAGCAGATCCAAGACATTTTCAGAATGCAGCTTCGTTATATATGTATCATCTGCATTATAGAAATTTTCACAGCTTGCCAATGTCTGTCAGCGCTATATATTGTTTTATTAAATTAAAACAATATGAAGAAGATATGCTTACAAGCGTTGCAGAAGGATTAGCTCTTGGTATGGATAGTTCTTATGTTTTTAAACTTTTGGAGGCTGTTTAATGCTGCGTCCAAGAAAAATGAAACTGGCAGAACTGACAGTTTTTAAAAATGATATGGATAACGTACTTGAATATCTTGGAAATAAGGGAGAGATTCAGTTTCCAGAACCAGACAGCGCCATTGACAGTCTTGAAGTAACGCGAATTAAAATGGTGATCCAAAGGCTTATTGAAGCATCTGAATATCTGGAAACCAGTGAATTGGAAAAAGATTTTCATGAAGAAGTTAGTTTTTTACTAAACAGGGAAAACGAGAAGTATATAAATGATATTTGCTGTAAAATTGAAGAGATAAAAGATCTTGAACATGCTGTTATTCATGAAAAACAGCGGATACTGGAAACAATTAACGAAGCAAATGCTTTTTCAAAAATGAACATGCCTTTTGCAGATTTTGAACATCTTTCTTATCTTACAATGCGTTTAGGACGAATTGAACAAAAATATATTTCTGAATTAAGAAATAATATGGGCGAAAGAGCTGTAATAATTCTCCTTGATGACGGCATTATACTTGCTGCCTGCTCAAAAAAAGGAAGGTTTGCCCTTGATACTCAGTTAAAGAAAATGTCATTTGAACCTGTTAAAGTTCCGCAGAATTACCGCGGTATTCCCGCAGAAATGATGACACGCCTAAATGAGCAGTATGACAGCATTAAAATAAACGAAAAAAAAATAAAGGAAGAAAAAGAAAAATTACGCAGATTATATTTTTATGAAATAAAAAGATTAACAGCATCATTGAATTTGGCTCTTTCAGCAGAAAAAATTAAATCCAGATTTTCTGTAACAGAAAATTTATATCATTTTTCCGGATGGGTTCCCGCTGATATTTTACCAAGACTTACAAAGGAATTAACTAGTATTACAGATGGAAGGATAGCAATTTATATTTTTTCACCGGAGGAAGTTCCTTCTGTAAAAAACGGCAATGAAAAAGTTCCCGTTGTTATGAAAAATAATGCTTTTATAAAAGGATTTGAAAGTATTGTTTTTTCATACGGCGCTCCGCTTTATGGTACTGTCGATCCTACATTCCTTGTAGCATTCTTTTTTACCATTATGTTTGGAATCATGTTCGGCGATGTAGGACAAGGTTTTGTATTATTACTTGCAGGGATAATAATTTATAAAAGTAAAAAGAAGAATAATAAATTAAAGAAGTTTTCCATTCCTCTTATCTCGGTTGGTATTTCTTCCATGATTATGGGTTTTCTTGCCGGCTCTGTTTTTGCAAATGAAAAACTTTTGGTAACTCCTACAAGGATTATAACTCAGTTTATTACAGGGCAGCCCATGGATAGGATACTGCATATTCTTCCGATGGCAGGAGAAGGCGGCAGTATTATTAAATTGATGTATTTTTTTGCTTTTACTTTATCAATAGGAATAGCTGTAAATTCATTGGGTCTGATAATTAATATTTATAACAGATGTTTTCTTAAAAAGTATAAACAGGCGTTTTTTTCCAAAACGGGTCTGGCGGGTCTTTTATTATTTTGGTATGCTCTTTTTATAGCAATTAGGGTTATTTTAGGCGGCAGATTTGAAATATATGATTATTTCGGCATATTTATTCCGCTATTATTTATCTTTTTTGCTCCTGTAATCTGGCGTTTTATAACAAATGAAAGACCTGTAATGGAAAAAGGTTTTCTCTCCTTTGTTATGGAAGGATTTGTAGAAATAATGGAAACAATCTCCATTTATTTTTCAAATACAATGAGTTTTCTAAGAATCGGTGCTTTTGCGCTTGCTCATGCTGTGTTTTCGTTTATTATTTTTTATTTTACCGAAGAATTGGCGTTTTCCGGAATAACAGGAACAATTTATGCCGCTATAATAATGATAATAGGCAATGTTATAATTATAGCGCTGGAAGGATTAATAGTAGCTATTCAGGTTATACGCCTGCAATATTATGAGTTTTTTAATAAATTTTTTATGGAAACCGGCGTGGAGTTTGCTCCGTTCCGATTTAACCGCAAGGAGAAAAAATGAAAAAAATAGGTCTGTTTTTTATTGTACTTGTTTTAAGCTGTCTTTTTTGCGTTGCTGCTTTTTCACAGGAGCATGATGTGAATGAAGGTGATTCAATAACATCAATTGCAGAATCTATAAAATACATTGCTGCAGCTTTGGCTGTAGGCATTTCCTGTATTGCAGGCGGCATAGCGGTAGGACGTATTGGTTCTGCAGCAATGGGAGCTATGAGCGAAAATTCTGAACTTTTCGGAAAAGCGCTTCCTTTTGTCGGCCTTGCAGAAGGTATATGTCTATGGGGATTTCTTGTAGCTCTTTTAATTTTATTTCTGTAAATGGATTATTTTTTTCTCGGCGATGATGAACTTGTTACAGCTTTTCGTTTTATTGGTATAAGCGGATATACTGTAAAAGATCCTACAGAAGCCATAGCAGTTTTTAGGAAAATTACAGAAGGATATATAGACAGTAATTACGATCTTCCGTCATCTATTCCTGCATCCGGTATATGTCAAGTTCTTATTCTGACAGAAGAAACGGCAGATTGGCTTTGTGATTATATGGTTAACTGGCAGTTATCAGGTAAATACCCGCTGCTTGTAGAGATACCGGGCATTTCCGGTAAACTAACAGGCAGAAAAACCTTGGTAGAAGCAATACGCGAAGCTATAGGGCTGCATGTTTAAGTTTTTTCATGCGTATAACAAATGCAATTATTAATGGAATAAAGGCGCCTATCCATGCAAGCGGATTTGCAAAACAAATGCCGGTAAAATTAAACATCCTTCCAAGAAAAATTGCAGCAAAAATGCGCATTATAAGTTCCATAAGGCCTGCAATTGTCGGCGTAACACTGTCGCCAAGGCCGATAAGCGCCTGCCTTATAATAAAAAGCAATGCCAAAAAAATATAAAATGAACTGCTGATTATTAAATACGAACGAGCCATGGATAAAGTTTCCAAAGATTCCCATCCAAGAAACAAGCTCGGGAAAAAATAACCTGAAAAAATAAAAACTAAAGCTATTATTACGCAGTAAGAACAGGCTATTACCGATATATGAGCGATACCTTTCTGGATTCGATCAAATTTACGCGCACCGTAATTTTGAGCAGAAAAGGTTGTCATTGCTCCGCCAAAGGAAAAAAGTATCATGTAGGCAAGAATATCAATTTTTGATGCTGCGGCATAAGCTGCTACTGCAAGTGTTCCCAATTGATTAAGCGCATAAGCAACCATTATGGTTCCGATAGCAATAATGCTCATTTGAAACCCAACAGGCAAAGCAAGTTTAAGATGTTTTTTTATTTCTTCGTAATCAAAGCGCAGATCCTTTAATGAGATTTTTAACATAGGCATTTTTTTAAGAATTACAGGGATGCAAAGCAGACCTGAAACAAGCTGGGCAATAACTGTAGCAAGAGCTACGCCGCCAAGCCCTGTGCGGAAAACCAGGATAAAAACAAGGTCAAGAATAATATTTAAACAGCAGGCAATTGTAAGAAAAATAAGCGGAGTACGGCTGTCACCAACTGCACGCATAACATGAGCAAAAAGGTTAAAAAGCATTGCTGTAGGTATTCCAAGAAAAATAACAACAATATAACTGTGCGCATTATCAATAATTTCCGGAGGTGTTTTTAGGAATTCAAGCAGAGGTCTTGCGCTAAGCGCACTTAATGTTGTCATTATTATAGAAATACCGATACTGATAATTATTGTTGCAGCAAAACTTTTTTTGACGCCTTCCATATCGCCTGCCCCAAAACGCTGGGAAGTAATTACAGCAGCACCCAGGCCAAAGCCGCTTATGAACCCAAGGATTAAAAAGTTTAAACTTCCTGTGGAACCTACTGCCGCAAGGGCATCAATGCCGATTAAACGTCCGACAATAATTGTATCTGCAATATTGTACGACTGCTGAAATAAATTGCCGATAAATAGCGGAATTGTAAAAGTAAGGATTACAATGACAGGGCTGCCCACAGTAAGATTTTTGATCATGTTAAGTAAAGATACATGAACTGCAATGAATGATCAACTTGGGGAAGAGGAGCTTCTATCGAATAATCCAAAAAATCCAGTTTCCATGCATGAAGAAAAAACCCGTCCTTTCTTTTGCTTCCGCCGTATTTTATATCTCCTGCAAGCGGGAAGCCGTGAGAAGCTGCCTGGGCTCGTATCTGATGTGTTCTTCCAGTAGTAATTTCTGCTTTAATTAACGTTAAATTTCCCTTATTGGAAAGCGGTATTATTTTTGTTAAAGCTGTTTTTCCGCAAGAATCATTATTTGTAATAAATGTTTTTTTCTTCTCTTTGTCACGCAGAAGTTCGTCTTTCCAGAATTCATCTTTTTTAACAATGCCTTCTACTACGGCAAGGTAGGTTTTTTTCACCTTTTGTTCATGTAAAAGAGAACTAAAAAGCCGTGCTCCTTCCAGATTTACCGAAAAAATAACGATTCCGCTTGAAGGTTTATCCAGGCGGTGCAGAGGACCTGGTTTAAATGATAGTGAAGGAGGCAGTTTATTTCTTAAATAGACCTGAACCATCGAATCAAGGCTATGCGGCCCGTGAACGGTTATACCAGAAGGCTTATTTACTGCCAAAAGTCCGCAGCTTTCCCATAAAATTGATTTTTTATCCAATATTGATGCTGATTTTTTCAGCGAATTATCAGTATTGTTTTTAACGGGCTCATCTTTAAGAGAAGGGATGGAAATTTTTACATTACAATCAACAAGTGTCTGTGCTTTACCTGGAACTCCGTCTATCAATATCCGTTTTTGACGTAAAAGTCTATGTATTAACGGTAAAGGATAACCGGGAAGCGCTTTACGTAATATCCTGTCCAGTCTGCGCCCTTTATCATTTTCTCCCGTGATAAGTTCCATAATTCTTTATATCATATATCCCCATTCTCAACTATTGACAAAATCCCCTCTTTAATAGATCATAAAAAAATGACAGCCGCAGCGGCCTTAAAGTCCTTATTTATGAATCCAATGTTTTTATCCACTGTTATTGCTTTGTGCGGTGCGCAGGTTTTAAAGCTGGTTTTTTATGTAATTCTCAATAAAAACAAAAACAGGTGGGTTGCAATTGAAACTCTTATTTGGCGGACAGGCGGAATGCCGTCGAGCCATTCATCGACTGTATGTGCTCTTGCAACATCCGTAGCCATAAAATACGGAATAAGTTCTGACATATTTGTTTTTTCCATGTTTTTTGCATTGATCGTTCTTCGTGATTCTGTAGGAGTAAGGAGAGCGGCAGGTTTGCAGGCCAAAGCGCTCAATAATCTGGGTAAACAATCTGCCAAATTGACAGGTTTGGATTTTAGTTCTGTAAAAGAAATCCAGGGGCATACTCCTCTGGAAGTATTTGTTGGCGCCTTGTTTGGTATTATTGTAGCAATAGCGATTTGCTTTTCCCTGATTTAGGGATACCGTATGTCTTTTTTCCGCTCTGTATTTCTTGCCAGTCTCGTTTCCCTGCTGGCGGCATTAGCTTTGCTTTTTATCGGCTTTTCTATGGGTTATGAAGAGTTCAGAGGTGGGTACGCTGTTCTTACTGTAGATGATTCTGTGAATGACAGAGAGCTTCGTTCCCTATTAGAAACAAGCGCTTTTTTTGTCGGGGATCCTATTTCTGAATCTTCTCAATGGGTATTACTGGATGAATTTGATTCGATTCAAAGAATACCTCTGGATAAATATTTTTCCAGGGTTTTTTATTTTGATCCGCGTTATGACGGGTATGCCGATAAATTACGCAGTATCTTTGTAAGAGATGGAAAGCGGTTTGTATATTTGCCTTTAATGGCAGGCAATTGGAATACCGGTCATTTAAATAAAAATTTCAGCGATTTATTAGGTGATATTTCTTTTTCTGTTAATTATTACGGCATCGGGCGCCCGTTAACGCTTTTTTTTGTTGTTTATATTGTTTCATCTGTTATTCTGCTTATACTGTGTTATTTAAAAAGAAAGATACACCGCAGTATTGTTAATATTATTCCCATGATACCGGTGCTTTCGTCTCTTGGTTTTTTCGGCGCTGCAGGGATTGGGTGCGCTGGATTGCTTTTTGGTTTGTTTATACTTCTTAAAGAGCCGTTGGGAGATCTTGTTAATCCTGCCGCTCCTTCAGAAAAAGGATTTAAAAAAAGGTTTAATCAGATTAAAAAAGAAATAATTCTGCCGTACAGAAACTTCTGGTATTTTCTGCCTGTTTTTATTATGGCATTTTCTGTTTTAATTATTTTTTCCCAGTTAAAATTCCTGTTTCTGCTTCTTGCTTCTGCAGTGTCTTTTGCTGTTTTTTTCTTTTCGCTTAAAATTGTATCGTTTTCCGGCGTGGAACATAAAAGATTTAATCCCATTACAATTGTAAAACGCCGTTTTCCGGAATTTGTTTTTCCTATATATATACTTCCATTCGTTATCGGAGCTTTTATTACAATGTTTTTTACGCCTTATATGTCCGGAACATATGATTCAAGCGCTAAATTTGACGCGCTTGTAGATGAGCAGGATTATATCGCTCATGTTACGTATCAGGCGTCTTTTTCTACACGGCAGATGGGTCCATCGCAGATGGGTACATCACAGATGGGTACATCACAGATGTATACATCTTATTCGTCCTTTCCAAGTTTTTCTTTTGATGCAGACGGGCTTCCTTCCATGAACGCCGCATCTGGAAGCCAATATGTCAGATTAAGCGATTTTCCTCCGTTTCCGTTAAAGTATTTAATGGAGTTCTTTAATAATGTTAATAATGGAAGCAGAATGGATGCAGATATAAGCGGAAGAAGAAAAACCGGAGGAATTGCAGAAAGATTGTCTTTATTAATTTTATTATTGTTTCTTTTCCCGGGTTTTATAGCAGGAAAAACAGAAAATGTACCCAAAATTACTCTTGACAGTTTTAAGAGGTTTTCCGGAAGTCTGCGTTCTGCAGGTATTAACTGGAATATCAATTTGCTGTATAATAAAAAAAATCAAACTCGCAGCCGAAAGGACGCATAAAATATGAAGATTTATTCTTTTCCAAGGGGAGGACTTCCCTATGAAGACTCCACAGCGCCGGTTAAATCCGAAGTTGTAAATGCCTATTTACCTGCTCTTTCTGTAGTGAAGCTCGGCAGTAAAGCAAGACCTGCGAATCCCATTGTAGCTATTGGAGAAACTGTCCGCGAAGGGATGCTTATTGGCAGGGCATCAGGAGCTGGATCTGCAAATGTGCACGCCACAGTTCCCGGCAGAATTGTAAAAAAAGTTTCTTGGAAAGACAAAGACGGTATAGATAACGATGCTTTAGTAATAAAAATGGAAGGCGCTTTTGAACGCCTGGGAAGAAAAGACGAAATTCTGATGTGGAATGGAATCAACGGTTATGATCTTCAAAGAATAATTTCCGATTTCGGAATTGTAGAAATGGAAAATTCAGAAAAACCGTTAGCTGACATGATTTCGGCAAGCAGGAAGGAAGATGGAAAACTTACGCTTGTTGTGCGCTGTGTTTTTGATGATCCATGGCTTATTGCAGATTATGCGCTCTGCAAAGACAGGTTAAAAGCTGTAATAGACGGAGCGGCGATTGTAGCAAAAGCGTGTTTAAAGGTTTCTCAGATAATTTTTGCCGTTTCGCACCGCGAAAAGGAATTAGGACAGCTTCTTCTTTCCGAGGCGGAAAAACTGGAAACACCGTCTTCATTGGTTCTTACGGGTTCAAGGTATCCGCAAAGGAATGAAAGAGAGCTTGAGTTGGCGCTTAGAGTATATGAGAAAAAAGAAGGTTTAGATCTTGGCTCTCTTTTAATTTTTGGCCCTGCAGTTCTTGTTGCAGCTTATGATGCTGTTGTTCATAAAAAACCTATTTTGGATCGTTATGTCGCTGTTGGCGGCTCGGCTGTAAAAAAACCGCAATTAATGAAAGTTAGAATTGGTACCAGAATAAGCGAAGTAATAGAACAATGCGGCGGTTTTGCTGAACAGCCGCAAAGAATTATAACTGGTTCTCCGCTTTCAGGCAGAGAAGTAATGTACCTTGATGAACCAGTAGGAAAATCGTGTTATGCGATTGTCGCTATGGCTAAATCCCAGGCTGCAAACAGAAGCCGGCAGAATTGCATTAATTGCGGCGAATGCAGAGCAGTGTGTCCAATGGGTTTGGATCCGCAGAATATTTACAAGAGGCTCAGAATGCATGAAATTGAATCAGCAGGAACAACCGGATGTCACGGATGCGGATGCTGTAAAATTGTATGTCCGTCCGCTTTGCCGCTTTTGGAAACTATTTTAGAAAGAAATCAGGAGGATGGGGATGTTAGGCAATAAAATGCTTTTTTTGCAAAAACCCCAGATTAACATCTCTTATCCAAGTATAGGGCGGATGTGGCTAATCTGCGGCTGCGCGTTTGCATGCGTACTTCAGTCTTCTTTAAGCGACGGCGGAAGTTCATTAATAATTGCATTAACTGCTTTTTCTTCTGCAATATTAACAGAATTTCTTTTAACATGCCGTGTTAATAGAGGCGCAAAAATAAAAGACGGAAGCGCAGCCGCAACAGCGCTTATTTTAACATTATTATTGCCGAACCAGATTCATCCTGTATATGTTTTTTTTGGCACTGCTTTTGCAATTACTGTAGTAAAATACAGCTTTGGAGGGCTGGGTTCAAACTGGCTTAATCCTGCGCTTGGCGGCTGGCTGTTCATACGATTTTCATGGCCTGCCGCTTTTTCTAGTTTGTTAGGTGATAGTGCTGCTTCTGTTTCAGAGATGAGACTTACAGCAGAATTAAGCGCTCTGGACAAAACAGTAACAGAATTTTTTAATAGTTCAGTTTTTTCTGTTGCCGGAGTGCAATTGCCGTCTGGTTATATTGATCTTCTTTTTTACAATGGACCCGGCATAATTGCAGACAGAGGGCTTTTTGCGCTTCTTGCAGGAACACTTATTATTACAGCTATAGGAATAAACCGCGGCTGGATACCGCTTTTGTTTCTTGCAGTTTACGGCTTTTTTATTCGTCTTGCCGGGGATTTAACACCAGTTGGTGCGGGTATTCTGTGGAATGGTGATATGCTGTACGGATTATTCTCCGGCGGTACAATAGCTGCAGCTTTTATTCTTGCAGCAGAACCTTCTAGCGGAGCAAAACTAAAACCTGGAATTATATGCGCTGTATTTTTTGGAGCTGTTTTTTCCTGGTTTTTCCGTTACAAATGTTTGGATTTTTCCGGTTGTTTTATTGCTTTAGCAATTATAAATTGTTTAACGCCGCTTATCAGGCTTTTAGAAGAAAGATTTTTGCTTTCACGTAACAGCCGCATGAAAATTCAGGAGAATCCGTCATGAGAGATAAAGCGATTTTATTCGGCTGGATTGCCGGATTATTATTATTAATTTCCTTACTTTGGATTTTTACAACTCCTTTACAGGCACATTATCTTTTGCGCACAGTAAATAATGTTTTAATAAATAATAATGATACAAGAAGACTTTTGGAGTATCTGCCGAACAGACAGGGAAAAGCAGATCTTCTTGGATATTGGTTTTCATTAAATAATTCGGCAGATAAAATGTTTGTGTTTTCTGTTTTTCAGGATGGAATACTTGTTCCTCTCGGCGCTGTTGTTTCCAGCAGCGGTTTTGTAAAAGAGGTAATGCCATTAAGCGCGCATGCCGTTCAAATATTTGATGTCATGCCGGAAAGTATTTTACAAATGTATGTTAACAGAATAGAAGAAGGATACAGAGAATGAGTTTGAGCCGGCAATATTCTTTTTGGGGTTCTCTTTCACCCCTTGGCGGATTAACGGGTGCAGGTCTTTTAATAATGGCTTCTGCGCGTCTTTCATGGGCAATTACAATAGCCGGGAGCCTGTTCTGGGTTTATGGTTTTACGGCATTTACCTATTCTGCTTTATTATCTTCTGCCGGAAATAAAATTCTTCCTTGTAAGGGCAGATCTGCAATTTATACATGTTTAGCGGCTTTTTACGGAAGTATTTATATTTTCTTATTCTGGCTATTATGCCCGTTTGCAGCATTGGAAAACCTTGTCTTATTATCGCTTGTTCCGCTGTTTTGTGCTGGTGCAGGTATTATAGAACTGCCGTCAGAAAATTACCGGATAGATATTTTTGAATATGTATCCGATGCGGTTTCTCAGGCTGCATCTCTTGCCGGGCTTCTTGTATTATTCTCTATTGTAAGAGAACCTTTGTCTTATTGTTCACTTTCCTTTCCGGGAACTTCTGCAGGAATGATAACAGTTATGTATTTTAAAGAAGGCGCTTTTTTCCCAATTGGAATATTTTCGTCTTCTGCAGGCGCTTTGTTATTATTGGGTTACATAGTCTGCCTGTATCAGTCTTCCAAAGGGAATAAGGGAGATCTTTAATGAATGGAATACCGTTATTAATACTTTTTATATATTCTGGTTTTACAATCAATCTTGTTCTGCAATGCGGTCTTGGTATCAGGGGAATAGTGGAATCCAAGAATTTATTTGACATATCCGCTTTAACAAGAATAATAATTATTTTCTTTACTGTTATTTTATTGTGGTTTTTATTTACCAGTGTCCTTTACCGGGCAATTCCCGGTATATTTATTTATATTATTTTATTTCCTGTAAGCGCTGTTATTTACAGCGGATTCGAGTATTTGATTTTTAGATTTGTTCTTAAAAAAGAAAATGAAAATGATAATGAATCGATGGTAAGTTTTTCCGGCGGAATTACTGCAGTAGCGGTTTTTATCTGTATTAATCTGGCTGAACATTTTACGGAAGTTGTTATTCTTTCTTTTGGTTTTACGGCAGGTATTTTGCTAATCAATGTAATTATTTGGGAAATTCGCCGCCGGGCATCTTTGGAAACTGTACCTGTCTTTATGCGGGGAAGGCCTCTTATTCTTATAACCATGGGGCTTTTATCTCTTGTTTTTACAACTGCTTCCATTTTGCTTTTTAGGATGATTAGCGCAGGGTGAAAGAAGAAAAGTTAATAAATATGATTCTGGGTTCTCATGCACATGTTCCTTCTGGGGCTCCTGAAAGTGAATTTGAATATGTATATGAAAATAAAATCCGCCCTTTTGTTTCCAACCTTTACAGATATTCGAATATACAGGCAGTTTTACATTATTCCGGAGTACTGCTTTATTGGGTAGAAAGAAATCATCCTGAATTATTCATGTTAATGGAAGATATGGTTCTGCGGAAACAGGCAGAAATTCTTGGGGGCGGTTTTTTTGAACCAAGTTTTACGCTGATTCCCCTGCAGGACAGAATCGGGCAAATTGAATTTATGACGACATATCTTCGTAAGCATTTCGGAAAAAGGCCTGCAGGCTGCTGGATTCCCGGGATGGTGTGGGAACAGCATTTAGTTTCTGCTTTAAATGCAAGCGGCATGAATTTTACATTTCTTTCTCAGGAGCAGTTTGTTCTGGCTGGCATGAAAGGAGAACAGCTTTTTTCTCCGTGTATAAGCGAAGATCAGGGAAAGATATTGTTTATTTTTCCTGTTTCATTATCCGTAGAAAATGACCTGGCAGCAAAAAGTTTCTCGCAGGTTTTTGTAGAATTAAAAAGCAAGTTAGATAAAAGCTGCGGCAAAACAGCAGCTTTAAAATTAATTAGTATATTTCCGGATAAAATATTGTCGTCTGCGGAAGAAGCGCCGGATACTGTATGGAACCGGTTTTTTGAAGAAATATCACTTTCAGAAAGTATTGTAGAAACAACATTACCTTCAAAAATTATTAAAAATCAAAAAACATTTAAAAAGGCATGTTTCCCGAATTCTTCTGCATATCCCGGTAATTTTTCGCCAAGGCAATTTATTTTAAATCATGCAGAAGCAAACGGAATATATTCAAAAATGATATTTACAAATGTTCTTATAAATCAGTTAAAAGGCGATAAATCCAGAAAATTAAACGCAAGGGAAGAACTTTGGAAAGCGCAGGATTCTTATCTTTTTTCTCCGGGAGACGGGCAGAACAGAAACGAGCTTAGAAAAGCTGCATTCAGTTCACTTTTGCGTGCAGAGAAACTTACAAGAGATAAAGGGAAATTTATATCATCGCTTATTCAGTATGATTTTGATTCTGACGGCAAAAATGAGTTTCTTTTTCAGGATGCAAAAATTAATTGTTATATACAGCTTAAAGGAGCAGGTATTTTTGAACTTGATTACCTTCCTACAGACTGGAATTATGTTGACTGCGGTTCGGTAGAAACCGGACAACGTACCGCTTTTGCGGATATTATAACTTCTTCAGGTTTATTAATAAATGAAGAAACTGTTTTTAAACAGGGCGAATCACGGCTGTGTTTTAATGAACAGTACGAAGCTCTTTCGCAGGATAAAAAGGGAAAGTCCTGTTTTAAGCTTTCTGCCTGTGCAGAAGATGAACCTTTTGGAAAAATAGAAATTAACAAATGTTATTTATTAAAAAGAGATGCGCTTGTTGTATCATATTTGTTAAAAAACACAGGAAAAGAAAAGCTCGATTTTCAGTTTATTCCGGAAATTGATTTCTCCTTTGCAGGTATAGGTGATGAATTTGTACGTTTTTATAAAACAGATTCAAACGGAAAGGATATTCATTTAGAAAAATTGTTTGAATCAGATAATCTAAAAATACTGGATGTAAAAAACGAAGTTCAGATAATTTTGGCTTCCATAAAGGTTTTTTCGGGCTGTCTTCTTACTGCTTTGTTTAAAGATTATAATAGTATAGATTTTTATCAGGCAACGCGTATATTACCTGTTTTCTCTGTTAATCTTGATACAAACGAAACCTGGACAAACGAGTTTACCTTGAAATTCTCCCATTAATTTAGTATTATTCCTGTATGAAAAGAAGACTAATTACATCGGCGCTCCCTTATGTTAACAATGAACCTCATCTTGGAAACCTTATACAAGTATTGTCTGCAGACGCTTTTGCACGGTTTTGCAGATTAAAAGGTTATGAAACACTTTATATCTGCGGTACTGACGAATACGGAACCGCAACCGAAAACAAAGCTGCAGAAGAGGGTGTAACCCCAAAAGAACTTTGTGACCGGTATCATGTAATACACGCTGATATTTACAAATGGTTTAATATATCATTTGATAAATTTGGAAGAACATCGACCCATATTCAGACCGAAGTCGTACAGGATATTTTTAAAAACCTGGAAAAGAACGGCTTTATCTGCGAGAGAACAATAGAACAATTTTTTTGCGGTAAATGTAATAAATTCCTGGCAGACCGTTTTATCCGCGGAGTATGCCCGGCATGCGGAAGCGAAGAAGCAAGAGGCGACCAATGCGAAACCTGCGGTAAACTTTTAGATCCTACCGATTTAAAACAGCCGTTATGTTCGGCATGCAGCAGTACTCCAGCTTTACAAAAAACAAATCATTTATATATTGATCTTCCCGCAATAAAAGATAAATTGGAAAACTGGATAAAAAAAGCATCGGTAGACGGATTTTGGGCACATAACGCGATACAGATGACGCAAGCGTGGATTCGTGACGGCTTAAAAGAGCGCGCGATAACAAGAGATTTAAAATGGGGAATCCCTGTTCCAAAAGCCGGCTATGAAAACAAAGTTTTTTATGTTTGGTTTGATGCGCCTATTGGTTATATTTCGATAACCGGAACGTTAGGCGAAGAAAAAGGAGACTGGAAAAAGTTTGTCGATTACTGGTGGAAAAGCCCGAATGATGTAGATTTATTCCAGTTTATCGGCAAAGATAATATCCCGTTTCATACTGTAATTTTTCCATCGAGCCTTTTGGGAAGTGTTTGCGAATCTAAAGAATATTGGACAATGCTGCATCATATGTCAAGTTCTGAATATTTAAATTATGAAAACAGCAAGTTTTCCAAATCAAGGGGAGTCGGTGTATTCGGCAATGATGTTATGGATACCGGAATCCCCGCCGATGTATGGCGTTTTTATCTTTATTATAACAGACCCGAAAAATCCGACGCAATGTTTACTTGGAAAGATTTTCAGGAAAAAGTAAACGGCGAACTTATCGGCAACCTTGGCAATCTTGTAAACCGCACACTTTCATTTGTTACGCGCTATTATGACGGAAAAGTTCCAACTGGAGGAAGCAATGACGAATCTCGTTCGTCTGTTTTCTGGGCAGAAGTTACAAAACGTGAAAATGTAATAACAGAAAAACTTGACAGAGCAGAGCTTAGGGATGCATTCCGGGAAATATTTGAACTTTCTTCGTACGCTAATAAATATTTTCAGGATTCCGAACCATGGAAAATTAGAACTGACAATCCAGAAAAAGCGCAGGGTGTTATAAAAGATTTAACCTATATTGTCCGCGATTTGGCTGTTTTAGTTGAGCCGTATATACCTGCGGCAGCAGAAAAAATAGCGTCATTCCTTGGTTTAAGTTTTAAAGATGGATTAGATTATAATTGTTTAGGTAAACCGCAGGGAATCGGAGATATTACCATAACAAGCGAAGTACTTTTTACCAAACTGGAAGACGAAATTGTAGAACAATTAAAAGAAAAATATTCCGGCACACAAAAAGAAAGGCAGGAAAATGTTAAAACATTTTCTTCTGTTGTAGATTTACGCGTTGCAAAAATAGAAAAGATAGAAAGACATCCAAAAGCCGATAAGTTGTATATTATACAACTTGAAGCTGGAGAAGGAATAACAGGTATACGGGAAGAACGCCAGATTGTTTCCGGTCTTGTTCCATTTTATAAAGAAGAAGACTTACTCGGAAAAAAGATTATTGTTGCGTACAATCTTAAACCAGCTAAATTGCGCGGAACTGAATCAAGGGGAATGTTACTTGCCGCAGGTGATAACAAAGGTATTGGCGAAGACGGGCAGGCTGCCGAGAGGGTAGAAGTGCTTAACGCTGAGGATTATCCCACAGGAACAAGGTTTTTGCCAGAAGGGGAAGAAGCTGCTAACCCTACAGAGATAGACATCGATACATTTTTTTCATATCCGATCATGGTTAAAGATCATGTTGTTTACACAGGCGATAAAAAACTTTGTTTAAACGGAAATGAGATAAGAACTACAGTTATCCCCGAAGGAGAAGTTCATTAAATTGAATAAAAAAGATTTTCACACAGAGACGCAGAGACGCGGAGATCGCAGAGTTGTAATAAGCAATCTTCAATTTTTCCTCTGCGCCTCCGCGCCTCCGCGAGAGGAATTTGTGAATGAATGTTTATGAAGTTAGTTTAGAAACTTGTGAAAATGCGGATAACTTTCTACAGTCTTCTATGTGGGGTAAGTTTAAAACCTGCTTTGGCTGGAATGTTAAGGCTTTTATTATAAACAGCTCTCCGCTTTTGGTACTTTGCCGTAAGCTTGCTCCGGGTTTTTCATTTGCATACATACCCTGGGGTCCAAAACTACCAGAATCGTTTTCTGCAGACGATAGAATAAAAACAATAACAGAGCTTTCAAAAAAATTAAAACCTTTCCTTTCGCGAAGTACAGTTTTTATCCGTTTTGAGCCGCCGTGGTTTTACAATGATGGTGATACAAACCTCGAAAACGAGTCTGGGTTGTTTTTATCTGCAGGTTTTAAGCGGGCGGCTGCAACAGTTCAGGCGCCTGATACTGTTTTTATCGATTTAAAACCTTCTAACGAAGAAATACTTTCGCAAATGAAATCGAAATGGCGTTACAATATTTTGCTTGCAGAAAAAAAAGGCGTACAGGTTAAAAATAGCGGTGTAGAAGAAATAGAAATATTTTACAATCTTTTAAAAGAAACAGCGCAGAGAGACGGCATAGCTGTACACGGAATAAATTATTACAAAAAATTGTTTGAATTATGCGAAAAAGAAAATAATCTAAAGTTACGATTATATACAGCAGCTCACGAGCTTGATACACTTGCCGCGATTGCCGTACTCTTTCGCGGTAAAGAAGCAACGTATTTATACGGCGCATCTTCTAACAACAAACGCAATTTAATGGCTCCGTATGCTTTGCAATGGCAGGCAATGCAGGATGCAAAAGAGGCGGGCTGTCAAAGTTATGACCTTTTTGGCATACCGCCGAATGAAGATCCGAATCATCCCATGGCAGGTTTGTACCGGTTTAAGACAGGCTTTGGCGGGCAAATAATTCACCGAAGCGGCAGCTGGGATTACCGGTATAAAAAAGTTTTTTATTTATTGTTTAACACGGCGGAAGCTCTGCGAAAAAAACTTAGAGATTTAAAAAAGAAGTAGAAGAAGTTTCTCAGAATTCCCCTTGCTACAAAATCAACAAATCTGTATAGTTTTTATAAGGAGTATTTATGGCATTTGCATTAAACACGTATCCAATTACGTACCGCTCACAGTTCCTTGATGGAAAGTGGTCACAAGAGTATCTGGAAAAACCCCACAAGACACCAAGCGAAGAAGCTGCTATGAGCGATGAAGATCGATCTAAGCTGGAAAATTCACGAAACTGTTATGCGGATATGCCTCTTGTTAATTATACAAGCCAGTACGGCCTTGCCTGTTTTGAAGGATTAAAAGCTCTCCCTCAAAAAGACGGCGGTCTTGCAATTTTTAGACCCGACCAGAATGCCGCCCGTTTTGCGCGTTCCATGGCAGGATTGGGTATGCCTCAATTCCCCGAAAAAATGTTTTTAGATGCAGTTACAGAAACAGTAAAGCGCAATGATAAACTTGGTTTTACGTTAAAATATAACCCTGATTGGGAAAAAGATTCCTACATGACAGCGGACTCTGTTTACATAAGACCATTTACAATGGGCGAGGGCGGAATAGGTGTAAACCTTTCAAGTGAACCTTATGTTTTTGTAATTACAACTCCTGTAAGCGCTTATTTTAAAGCGGGCAGGTCGGATGCTGTTGTAACAGATAAAATAAGAGCGACACCAAACGGCACAGGCTGGATAAAAGCCTGCTCAAACTATGTAATTTCTGCACTTGCAAAATCCCAAGCTTTAAAAGCAGGATACATGGAATGCGTTTATCTTGACGCAACAGAACGCAAATATATAGAAGAAGGTTCTTCTTGTAACATTTTCTTTTATTTAAAATCCGGCGAACTTGTAACACCAGAGTTAGGTGACACTATTTTGCCTGGTATAACCCGTGCCAGCATTATCGAACTAACACGCGATAAAGGCATTAAAGTATCGGAACGTAAAATATCGATAGAAGAAGCTATGGACGAAGCAAAGGAATGTTTCGTAAGCGGAACAGCCGCAGGAGTTACGCCTTTAACTTCAATTACTAATGGTGATAAAAAAGCAGAGTTTAACAACGGCGAAGTAGGCGAGTTTACAGCCGAAATGCGAGATACGATTAAGGGCATTCAATACGGCAAATTGCCTGATACAAAAGGCTGGCTTGTTCATATTAAATAGTTTAAAAAAGTATCAAAAAGTTCCATAAAGTACTTGATTTAAATTTGTATTTTTTATAGAATAGGACTAGAAAAGCAAAGTAGTGAATTTGGCTATTTCAATGGTTTTTATACCGCTTGGCATTGAACTTTTATCAGGCCACCTTAGCTCAGTTGGTAGAGCAGCAGACTGAAAATCTGCGTGTCTGGAGTTCAATTCTCCGAGGTGGCAAGCTGTATTTTAAAGCTAATTCCTTATTACATAAGGATTTAGCTTTTTTTTTGTCTTTTTTAATCAATTTTTAAGAAAATTCCCGTAAAATGTAGTATAATTATACCAATAATTTGCATATTTGTTTAAATTGATTAATTTTGGACAGGAATAGGATGATTCCTGCGATTAAAGAAGGATAACCGTTAATGGATAGCGCTGTATCTAATAAACATACTGGTCAACGAGAAAATAAAAATAATATAAGAAAACAGATATATATTCCAATGATTGTGCTTACTATTATGTGCTGCGTTACTATTCTTGTTTCATCCATTCTGCTTTTTAACAGTGAACTTACAGAAGCTATGTATAATAAAATCAACGTAGCCGAAATGATAACAATGCACGAAATTGAAAATTTAAAAGAAGGCGCTATAATTGCGGCAAAAGTAATTTCCAGCAGTCCTGATTTATTAGATGCAGTTCTGCAAAATGACAGGGAAAGAATGGTTATTACTTCATTTAATCATCAGGTAATGGCTCGCATTGATACAACTGCAATCCTTGATTCTAATGCAACTGTAATTACAAGATCGCATGATCCGGAAGCTTACGGAGACAATCTTGCGCATCAGCCTCATATTAAACAGGCTCTTGCGGGAAATACAGAGGCTTTTATTGTTCAAGGCATTAGTTTCCGGTTGGGTATATATGCTGCAGCTCCGATATATGATGTTAGTAATAATATTATTGGTATTGTTTCATTGGGTTTTAGGCTGGATAAACAGGAGATTGTTTATAACTTAAAAACATTAACCGGATGTGAAATAACATTTTTTGCAGGAGATGAAAGGGTTTCTTCTACTGTTTTAAATGAGGACGGCACGTATGTTCTTGGAACAAGAGCCGATGAAGATATAAGCAAAAAGGTTTTAATAGGGGAATCTATTATTGGTAAGCTCCGCCTTTTTGGAAAAAATGTTCTTGCAAAATATTCTCCGTTATACAGCGGTAATAATGAAATTATCGGGATGGTCTTTGTTGGATATTATACTGCCGGTGATATTATTAAAATTATTGAATTTATATTGATTGGAGCGTTAATAACATTAATTGTTCTTGTAATTTGTTTTATATTGGCAAAATTTATTTCCGGCAATGTAATGGATAGGATTAATGAAGCAAACGAAAGACTTATATTAATGCTGGATACATCTCCGTTATGCGCGCAAATTTGGAATAAATATTTAAAAACAATAGACTGTAACGAGGCAGCTGTAAAATTATATGGTTTTAAAAATAAACAGGAATATACAAATAATTTTCTTAAACTATGTTCACCGGAGTTTCAGCCGGACGGATACCGTTCAGATAAAAGAGCAGCTGAATATGTGAATCAGGCTTTTAAAGAGGGATATTGCAATTTTGAATGGATGCATAAAATGCCCTACGATAATACCCTTATGCCTTCAGAAGTTACTCTTGTCCGTGTTACTTATAAAGGTGAATATGTTGTTATTGGATACACAAGAGATTTACGGGAGCAGAAAAAGTATCTTGCAGAAATAAATCAGGCGCGCGAAGCTGCAGAACTTTCCAATAAGGCAAAATCGGTATTTCTTGCAAATATGAGCCATGAAATACGCACACCCATGAACAGCATCATAGGTTTTTCCGAGCTTGCATTAGATGATGATATCAGCCTTAAAACTAAATTATATTTAACAAATATTATTAATAGCTCTGAATGGCTGCTTCAGATTATTAATGATATTCTTGATATTTCTAAAATTGAATCAGGCAAGATGGAACTGGAAAATATTCCTTTTGATCTACACGATATGTTTGCCCATTGCCAGACTGTAATTATGCCAAAGGCTATAGAAAAAGAGCTTCTTGTGTATTTTTATGCAGAGCCTTCCGCCGGTAAAAGATTATACGGCGATCCTACAAGATTACGCCAGGTTTTTGTAAATCTCCTTTCTAATGCCGTAAAATTTACCAATACCGGAATTATTAAAATGAAAGCAGCAATAAAATCTGTTAAAACAGACAGTGTAACAATTTATTTCGAGATTAAAGACAGCGGCATCGGGATTGCAGAAGATCAGCTTGAAAATATTTTTAATCCATTTGCGCAGGCAGAAACCGGAACAACACGAAAGTTCGGCGGCTCCGGGCTTGGTCTTCCTATTTCCAAAAATATTATAGAAATGATGGGAGGAAAATTAACCGTAGACAGTGTGCCGGATGTTGGTACAAAATTCAGCTTCGAAATTACATTTGACGCTTTAGATATAAGCGATAATGATGATTTAAAAGATAAGATTATATTTGATGATTTTAATAAACCCAGATTCGAAGGTGAAGTACTTGTTTGCGAAGATAATGCCATGAATCAGCAGGTTGTATGCGAACATCTTACAAGAGTTGGTTTAAAAACTATTGTAGCGCAAAACGGAAAAATAGGCGTAGATATAGTAAAAGATCGTATTTCCAAAGGCAAGCAGCAGTTCGATTTAATTTTTATGGATATGCACATGCCTGTAATGGACGGTCTTGAAGCAGCTTCAAGGATTTTTGCGCTTGATGCAAGAATACCTATAATTGCAATGACCGCTAATATTATGACAAATGACAGGGATGTTTATTTGTCTATAGGAATGAATGATTGCATAGGAAAACCGTTTACATCGCAGGAATTATGGCGCTGTTTAATGAAATATCTTAAACCTCTTTCATGGGATAAAGAGAATTCTGCACTGCGCAGGCAGGAAGACACAGAGCTGCACCAAAAGCTCATTGTTAATTTTATAAAAAATAATGAAAATAAAAACACAGAAATAAATGAAGCTCTTAAAACCGGAGATATAAAAACAGCGCACAGACTTGTACATACAATAAAAAGCAATGCAGCTCAGTTAAATTTTCTGCCATTGCAGAAAATAGCAGGAGGAATTGAAGACTGTTTAAAAAATATGGAAAATAATGTAACTTCTGAGCAGTTAAAATTATTAAAAAATGAATTGGATATGGTTTTAAAACAGCTTTCTGCAGAACGTATAGAATCTATTGTTCCAGAAGAACACTTTTTAAATAAAGAAGATATAATAAATGTATTAAATCAATTGGAATCTTTAATACATGACAGCGACCCTGAATGTCTGTCATTTATTAATAAATTAATGTGCATTCCTGGAAGCGAAGATTTAATACGTCAAATTAATGATTTTGATTTTTATTCCGCAAGATATGCACTTGCTCAGATAATGGAAAAATACAAGGGTGATAGTGATGAATAAGAAAAACAGCATACTAATTGTAGATGACGATACATCAAACCTTATGGAACTGACACATATACTAAAAGATGAATATAAGATCCATGCGGTAAAAAACGGGGTATCTGCTTTGGAAAAAGCAAATGAATATTTACCCGATATTATTCTGCTGGATATTGTTATGCCGGATATGAATGGTTATGAAGTTCTTGCACAGCTTAAAAGTTCCGGTTTAACCAGGAATATTCCGGTTATATTTATTACCGGCGTAACAGAAAGTAATGACGAAATAAAAGGACTTGCAAGCGGAGCTTCTGATTATATCCGCAAACCATTTAATGAGACAATTGTAAGGTTAAGAGTTCTGCATCAGGTGCAGATTATAAACCAGATGCGGAAGATTGAGCAGCTTAGCATGAGTGATCAGCTTACGAGCCTTCCAAACAGACGCAGTTTTGAAAAAAGAATGAACGAAGAATGGAGCAGGGCATCAAGGGATAAAACGCCGCTTAGCATCCTAATGATAGATATAGACAGGTTCAAAAAATATAATGATACTTACGGGCATCAGCAGGGGGATGCTGCGTTATGTGCTCTTGCAGAAGTTTTAACCTCTACGCTGAAACGTTCTATCGATTTTGCCGCCCGCTGGGGAGGAGAAGAATTTATTGTGCTGCTTCCGAATACAGATATAAACGGAGCTTCTGATGTAGCGCAGCAAATTCGTGAATGTGTACAAAATAAAGAAATTTTAAATAATAATAAGATGATGACAAAAATTACCGTAAGCATCGGTATTAATAATTATTCGTACGGAAGCAGCGGAACGATAGAAGATTTTATTCAAAAAGCGGACGTAGCGCTTTATGATGCAAAAAACAGCGGGCGAAATAGGGTTTGTCTATATAAATAATTGTGTTATAATTCTTTAAAGAAAGAGGAATAAGGGGAATATTAGATGTTTAATAAACAGATTTGTGTTGTGATATTATCGGCGGTTATTTTTGCATTTACAATAACTTCTGTTTTTGCGCAGAGTAATTCACCCGATACTGCAGCTAATCAAAGATCGCTTGTTTTTGCTACTACAGACAACGGGCCTATTGCTGTAGACAGGCTTTTATATACTGCTTTACGGAATATTCGTTATAATGTTGATTTTGTTACTCCAATTGTAAGAGAGGGGTTTATACAATCCAATGAAGGAACAGTTGACGGTGTAATAGCCGGTTACCCTAATCTTCATACGGTTTATACAAATTTACGAAGGGTTCCTGTTCCGCTTGAACGGATAAATGTACGTGTATTTGCAAGAGAAGGAAGCCAATTGCGTATTAATAGCTGGAGTGAACTTGCCGGTCTTCATGTGGGAATTCTAGTAAACAGAACTTATATATTAGAAAGGCTTCCGCGGAATGTAACAATTACAGAAAAGCAGAATAACAGGGCAGTGCTTGACGGACTTATAACAGGCGAATACGATGTCGCAGTTCTGGTAGAAAGAGATCATGAAACACTCGGCGAAAGACTTAATATAACACGTATAGGAGATGTTGATCTTTTAACAGAATATTTATATTTAAATCAAAGGCATGAAGCGCTTATTCCATATATCGCTTCTTCGCTGGAGCGTTTATTTAACGACGGTACAGCAGATGATATTCTAAATGATCTTCCATTTACAGAAGTAAGCAATAAAAAAACTGTTTTGCATATCATTTCTACCAGTATAGAACTGGACAGGGAAGACCAGTTCATGGCTGAACTAAGGCGTCCTTTCGAAGATGATATGTCAATAGAATGGATGACGCTTAATCTGGATGCGAGGCGATTTACCAGAGGTCAGTTCAGTATTCCTCTTATTGCATCCCTGCTTCGCGGTGATTTAATTACAAAGAATGTTTTTGCGGTAATTGTTTCAGGGGATACAGCGCTTGAATTTGTAAAGGATTATTATTATCTTTACTTCCGTAATATTCCTGTTTTGTTTTATGGTGTTAGCGAGCGTTACAGCGAAATAATCAGGGATAATGAACATCATTATTATTTTACAGGGATAGTAAAAACTATTGAAACCGAAGAAACAGTAGATATGGCGTTAAAAATATTTCCAAAGACAAATAATATTTTTGTAGTTAACGATTTTACCGCAGAAGGAAATCAATACAGAAATGCTATGACCAGAAGTCTGGAAAGTTATAAAGACCGCTTTAATATTGAATATAATGAAAATATGGATGCTGCTGCGCTATTGGAACAAATTAATAATTTGCCGCACGATAGTTTATTATTGGTTGGCTCATTTTTTGTTGATGCGAATCATCAGTATTATACCTTAAGCGAAAGTAAAAGGCTTTTGGAAAGAAATTCCAATGTTCCTATTATTTCTTTTTATTCCACAGATGTTGCTTTTAACGCAATTGGCGGTAAAGCTCTTGATTATGAAAGGTACGGACAGGTTATCGCTGATATGCTGAAACAATTGCTTAACGGCAGAAGCGTAGAAGAAATTCCAATAATAGAAAACTCTGCAGATTATAACCGCTGGGTATTTGACCAGATCCAGATGAATAATTTTAATATTAATAAACGTGTTCTGCCTCCGGGCTCTCAGATAATAAACGGAAGACCTGTAATATGGGAAGCTAATCCTGAATTTTTTGTCGCTATGATAATTTTATTGCTTGTTAGTGTGCTTTTGATTATTGGAATATGTGTTTTCCTTATAGTTAATCACAAACATAACAGCCTAAAAGACAAGCTTCAGCATGAACTTACACTGGAAAAATCCATGCTGGAAATTATTTTTGATTCTGTGCCGGAAATATTATTTGTTAAAGATTTAAATCATACCTTTATGCGCGTTAACAAACAATTTGAAGATCATTTTGGCTGTCAGGGAGATGTAATAATCGGAAGAAAAGGTTACGATAATAAATTTCTTGCCGCTATCGTAGATGATTTTATGGAAACCGAACAGGCTGTAATAAAAGAAAACCGCCTTATTATGTTAGAAAAATGCATAAATGGCGTAAAAGGAACTTCCCCATTTTTTGAAATAATCGCATCACCATTGCATGATAATTTAGGTAAAGTTATTGGTATAGTTGGCGTAGCATACGATGTAACACACCGTAAACGAATGGAAGAAGCCGCGCAGGCTGCATCCCGCGCAAAAAGTAATTTCCTTGCAAATATGAGCCATGAAATGCGCACGCCTCTTACCGCTGTGCTTGGTCTTACAGAATTAACATTGGAAACTATACAGTTAGACGATGAGACTCATTCAAATCTGGTAAAAGTATACAGATCCGGCGAGACAATTTTAAATCTTGTTAATGATATTCTTGATATTTCAAAAATTGAAGCCGACAGAATGGAATTAAATCCGATAAAATACGATGTTCCAAGTCTTTTAAACGATACAATTACTCAGAGTATTTTATATATCGATGAAAAACCAATAGAATTAGTTCTGGATATTAACGAAGACCTGCCGAATTATTTATACGGCGATGAACTTAGAATTAAACAAATTTTAAATAATCTTTTATCTAACGCTTTTAAATTTACAAAAGAAGGAAAGGTAGAACTTGGCGTCAGATATGAACGCGAGGATGAAACAATCTGGCTTACAGCTTGGGTTAAAGATACAGGCATTGGAATACGACCGGAAGACATGAGTAAATTATTTACCCTTTATGGAAAAATGGAAGATGATATCTCTAAAAATAAATCCAATCGCAGAACTGAAGGTACAGGATTAGGTCTTTCCATTGCAAAAAAAGTTGCAGAGATGATGGGTGGTTCAATTAATGTAGAAAGCGAGTACGGCAAAGGATCTACTTTTACAATAAAAATTAAACAGAAATATGTAAGCGATGACAGGATAAATATAGATGTTGTAAAGAGCCTTAAAAACTTTAATTATACAAAGCAAAAATTTGACGGCGCAAAAATGACTCGTATTAATCTTATGTATGCTCATGTGCTTATTGTTGATGATAATTCTACAAATCTTGATGTAGCTAAAGGGTTAATGAGCCTATATGGAATGAAAATTGATTGCGTCACAGGCGGACAGCAGGGAATAGATGCAATAAAAGATGAAAAAGTAAAGTATGATGCAATATTTATGGATCATATGATGCCCGATATTAACGGAGTAGAAGCAACGCGCATTATCCGCGAAGAAATTAATACAGATTATGCAAGAAATATTCCTATTATTGCTCTTACTGCAAATGCAATTCTTGGCAATGAAGAAATGTTTTTAAGCAAGGGTTTTCAGGCATTTATCGCAAAACCTATAGATCTAACGCGTCTTGATGTAGTTTTGCGCCAATGGGTGCGGAACAAAGATAAAGAAGCTCTATTGGAAAATAAAACAATTACAATAGAAGCAAGACGCGGAAAGTACAAACAAACACAAAACAAAACAATTTCCGGATTGGATATGGAAAAGGGGATAATACGCTTTGGTTATAACGAAGATGCTTATTATAAAGTACTGCAGTCTTTTTCAGTAAATACCCGTCCGCTTCTTGAAACGGTTAAAAATGTGAATATAGATAATTTGGAAAAATATTCAATTACAGTTCATGGTATCAAGGGTTCAAGCCGCGGAATATTTGCAGAAGAAATAGGTGATTTGGCAGAGGCCTTGGAAAATGCCGCGATAATAAATGATTTTGATTTTATAAAGGAAAATAATGAAAGATTCTTAAATATGATTCAAACGCTTTTAATCAATATAGAAAATGAACTGGCAAAAAGCGGAATTGAACAAAAGCCAAAAAAAGAAAAACCTGATAATGAATTATTGCTAAGGCTTCATGATGCCTGTATTAATTATGATATTGATGAAATGGATAAACTGACAGCCGCGATAGAAAATTTTGAGTATACAGCGGATGATGGGCTTGCTTTATGGCTGCGTCAAAATCTGGATCAGGGTAAGTATCAAAGTATAAAAATGAAGCTTTCGGAAATTGTAAAAAAAGAGGAATAAAATGAATAATATACGTCATAAGATTGTATTGGTAGATGATAATATTGCCACATTGAATCAGGGGAAAGCGCTTCTTGAAGCATTTTACAAGGTGTATACTGTTAATTCTGCAGCTACTCTTTTTGAGAACCTTGAGTTTGATGTACCCGATTTGATTCTTTTAGATGTAGAAATGCCGGAGACAGACGGCTTTGAAACAATTAAAAAATTAAAAGAAGATACCCGTTACAAGGATATTCCTGTAATATTTCTAACATCAAAAAGTGATGAAGAAAGCGAAAGAAAAGGATTTAGTCTTGGCGCTGTAGATTATATAACAAAACCATTTTCCGGCCCCTTTTGCAGAAAAGAATATCTAATCAAATTTTATATATGCGGGTTCAGGATGCTGTAAAAGATTATTCAAGAGATTTGGATATAATGGTAGATGAACTTGCAAAAGCAAATGAAAAAACAAAAATGATCGAGGTTGCCGAAGAAAAAAACAAGGCAAAAAGCAGATTCCTTGCAACAATGAGCCACGAAATTAGAACTCCTATGAACAGTATTATAGGATTTGCAGAACTTGCTTTGGATAAACCGGACGAAGATTTCCTTAGAGAAGGAAGATCTTATTTACATAAGATTAAAGACAGCGCAAAGTGGCTGTTAAATATTTTAAATGATATTCTGGATATTTCAAAAATTGAATCCGGAAAAATAGAACTGGAGCAAACACCCTTTGATATGGAAGAAGTTATTATGCGCTGTCAGTCTGTTATTATGCCGGATGTAAAGGAAAAAAGACTCGAATTAAAAATATCTGCAGAACCGATAACCGGAGTAATGCCAATAGGCGATTCAATAAGGCTTTATCAGGTACTTATGAACCTGTTATCCAATGCTGTAAAATTTACAGATGCCGGAAATATATTGTTTCTATCAAAAATAATAAGTACAAATAACAATAAATTAACTGTTTATTTTGAAGTAAAAGATTCCGGTATTGGAATAACCCCGGAACAGTTGGTTAATATATTTGATCCATTTACACAGGCAGACTCAAGTACAACAAGGAACTACGGCGGCACAGGACTTGGGCTTTCAATTACCAAAAATATAGTAGAATTGATGGGCGGTTCATTAAAAGTAGAAAGTAATCCCGGAGCAGGCAGTTCATTCAGTTTTGAAATAACATTTGATACACAGCCGGAAACTGCAGGTATGTATGATAAAAAAATTGTAGAAATGGAAAAACCGGCTCTTGAAGGGGTTATTTTAATCTGCGAAGACAATCAAATGAACCAGGTAGTTATAAGTGAATATCTTTCCCGTGTTGGAATTCAACCGGTAATTGCAGAAAACGGAAAAATTGGCGTAGAGATGGTTCAGGAACGCATAAATAAAGGCGAAAAACCTTTCGATTTAATATTTATGGATATGTTTATGCCGGTAATGGACGGAATTGAAGCTGCAGCGAATATAATCGCATTAAATACCGGAACTCCTGTTGTGGCGATGACAGCAAATGTAATGTCATCAGATCTGGAAAATTACAGAAACAACGGAATGCCTGATTGTCTGAGCAAACCTTTTACTTCGCAGGATTTGTGGCGTATTCTTGTAAAATACATGAAATAAACCGGAAAACCAGCAGAAAAATTGTATTGTCCGCTCTTAATATGTGTAGTACAATGTTATGATAATATTAAAGAGGTAGATAATACATGAAAAACAAATCAATGATATTTATAAGGCGCATTTTTAGCTTAGCTATAACGCTTTGCGTTGCGTTTTCGGCTTTCTCCGTGCCTGTCTGGGCTCATGCTCCGGGTGATGGCGGTGAAATCGAAATAAACGCTGTTTTATCCGCTTGGAAAATTTTCCCGGACGGAGAAGCAGTAACCCGTTTGGGTACGGATAATCATGTTTTAAAATTGAACGTTAATATTTCTGCAGAGGATATAACTGCTATTAATGCCGGTAATGGCGCAGTTCTGGATTTTACCTTTAATGTTGCACATAATTCCGGCAGACGTCTTGTCGCCTGGACAGATTTAAGCGGTGCGGCAGGAGTTATTGGAGATTTTACCTTTGCCACACGGGCGAATCAGGAAGCGGGCAGAGCAGTCAGATCTGACCTTTTGCCCTCAGGAGCTGATCTAGCGTCCATTAATCTTCCCAAAGAACTTCTTTTTAATGAAACAACTCGAAGAACAGCATCAGAAATTTATATTATTTTTACAACCGACAATGTCGATGATGCCAGCACTGCAGGCGGAAACAGAGGCGCGTCTCCAAGAAACAATGTAAACGGTATTAACCTTGCTGCAGAATTTGATATATTTCAAAATATCTCTTTAACAGCAAATTATACAATACCTTGTCCGGGTGATGAAGAAATTAATATTTCTGAATGGTTTATATTCCCTGACGGTGTTAATGTAACGCGGTTAGGTACAGATAATCATGTTTTAAAACTTAACATCAATCTTGATGAAGAAAAAATAGCTTCAATTATATCAGGCAGCGGCGCTGTTCTGGATATTCCTTTTAATGTAGCGCACAACTCCGGCAGGAGGCTTGTTGCGTGGACAGATTTAAGCGGCGCGGCAAATGTTATTGAAGATTTTACATTTGCATCACGGGTTAATCAGGAAGCAAACAGAGTAATTAGATCTGATCTTCTGGCATCTGGTGCAGAAAGAGCAAGTTTAAAATTCCCTAAAGAGCTTTTAATTAACGAATCTGAAGGAAGAGCTGCAACAGCGGTATATATTATTTTAACAACAGATAATGTTGATGATGCAAGCACTGCCGGCGGAAACAGGGGAGCTTCTTCAAGAAACAATGTAAACGGTGTAAATCTAACAACAGAGTTTGATATTTTTAAGAATATATCAGTTTTTGCAATTGTTCCCTGCAGATGTGACGGCGGAACTGAAACTATTTTTACGCATATCTCTTTAGCGCCGGGAATTAATCCTTCTCAGCTCGGTTTTGCATGGTTCACGCCAAAAGGTTATACCAATACATCGATACTTCAGCTTGTTAAACGTTCTGAACTAATAAACAGGGGTATGCCGGAAAATCCAACTGTATTCAGAGGTGTAACAGGTGTTGGTTCTTCCTTGTTTGATACAAACAAAGTTACTGTATCAGGGCTTGAAAATAATACTGAATATGCTTACCGTGTCGGCAATGGCAGTGAATGGAGCCGTATTTATACATTTAAAACGCAGAATGCAAACGGCATTTTTAGAATAATTGCAGTTTCAGATCCGCAGATAGGCAGCGAAAGAGATGTTTCTCTTTGGCAGAATACTGCAAAACTTGCTGTAGAAAGAGCTCCTGATGCCGCCTTTATTCTTATAGCAGGCGATCTTGTTGATTATGCCAATGATATAAGTGAATACACAGGTTATCTGGCTCCAAGGGAACTTAGAAGTTACCCTGTTATGGCAGCCCCCGGCAACCATGATCTTGCCGCATTTGTCAGGCAAAACCTTGAATTAGTTGTATACATGCCGTTAATTTATCAATGGCCGAACGGACAATATATTCAGCAGGATCCATTCAGCGGCTGGAATTATTATTTCAGTTACGGCAATACATTGTATATAAGCATCAATTCAAATATAAAAAATGTAGAGATGCACAGGGCTTTCATGATGCAAGCAATAGCTTCACACCCTGATGCAGTATGGCGTGTAGCCAATTTCCATCATGATATTTACGGTGTTGGGGATCATGCAGGTTCCGGATACGGCGATTCAGCCGCTATGCAGTCTGACTGGTCGCCTTTCCTTGATGAGTTTGGAATCGATATTGTATTTAATGGACATGATCATATTTATGCGCGTTCATTTTTTATCAAAGATGATGAAATAATTAAATATCAAAAACCAGCCGTTTTGAATCAGGATATTACAAAAGCGAATCCTGCGGGCGCATATATCATGCCTTCCGGAGCTTTGTATTTTTCATTATCTACAGCTGGATCAAAATTTTATGATCCGGAAATGCAGGTGTGGGTAGCTTACACTCCAGGCAGGCTTAACGTGCAGGAATATACAATAAAAACTGTAGACGGCGCCAGTGTCACAATTGAAACATTCCGCGTTGATACAAATGAAAAAACAGATAGTATTACTTTGCGTAAGACAGCATTGTTCAGTGATTTACAATCGCTGATTCCCGGATGTGAAGCAGTAGAACGCGGCGATATTCTTGAACCAGGCTGGCTTGCTTTTCAGGCAGAGATAAACAAAGCAAAAACTGTTAATCAAACAGCGTCTCCTTCAGAAATTCATGCGGCATATATATCGCTGTACAATGCTTATTATGCAATGCAAGTTTCTACAGATAAAACAGCGCTTGCAAATTTGGTCAGGGATGTTTCTGAAAAACTTAATACAGCAACAGAAGGTTTGTGGGCAGGTCAATATCCAGTTGGTTCAAAAGCGCAATTACAGCAAGTTTATGATCCTGTATTAATTGTTTATGAAAACAGACTGGCAACACAGGCAGAAACTAATACTGCATTTGCTTCGCTGAATGCTGCATTCACCGCATTCGAAAGCCGTGTTAGCCATGTTCCGATGCCATGGGTTTATGTTCATGATATCAGTGCTACTGGTATAACAACAATTGATCTTCTTGACTGGATGGATGACGGCCGAACATATGTTCTTGGAACCGAACCCAGAATCAGATACTTTACTCATCACACTAAACAGGAATTTGCCAATGACAATTTGGGCGGTCCGCGAAGTGAACCATTTGCTCCGGCTAACGGCGCAGGCGGAAGAGGAATTAGTAACGGGCATGTTACAAAGACACATATCGGCGAGTGGATTCGATATGAGTTAAATATCGCCCAGGCAGGAAACTACAAAGTTATACTTGGCTCTGCAAATCCAACAACATCTAACCAGAAAATTCTGCTTAGGGATAATAGGCAAAACATTCTTGCAGAGTTTATGGTTCCTGCGAATTCCCCGCTTACTAGTGCTGGATGGGCTGGCGCTCTTATGATTGAGGCCGACAGGGAAGTTTATCTGCCTGCTGGAAATTTTGTAGTTGAACTTTTCTTTGTTAATGATGGAGTAAACATTAATACAAGAGACAATAATCCCTATCCTGCTGGCGCAGATTTTGACATTCTTACGTTTGAACGCACAGGAAGCGGAACAGCGCCGGAAGTTGTTAATAACCCAAGAATGTATCATTTGCCGTTTATTCCGGAACTTGCGGCAGGAGCCGCACCTCGCCAGCGGGGCTGGGGAACACCGGATTATATTGATGAATGGGGTAATACAGGAACAGTACCTGTTAATGTTTTAAAAGCTGCAACTCATCTTGTTCTTGAACTTGCTTCTCCGCTTCCAAATCAAGGCGGCACTATTATTCAGATTCAAATTCAATCTGATGCGATTTCTGAATGGCGCGACAATAACTTTACAGCCAGCGATATAAACAGCTTTATGGATGGAAATAAAGTAGTTATTCCGCTTTCCAGACTGACAAATTTTGAAACCTGGCGTTCAATGAGATCGAGCGGCAGATTAAATCTAAGTTACTATAATACCGGCTGGGATGAAATCAACTTTATGAATGGTTATCTTCTTTTAGATACAGATATTGATACTGGAACTGCAGCAGCACCTGTAACACCAACTGCAACAGCGCCAGCGGCTGTTACTCCAGCAACGGCAGCAGAGACTGCTCAAGGAGAAGTCTGGCCGCTGCCAGGTCAGTATACAGTAAGGCCATGGTCCAGCACCGGAGACAGCTTGTCCGCAATTGCAGGTTATCCATGGGTTTATGGAGACCCTGAACAATGGAGACGTTTGTATGAAGCAAACAGATCCGCGATGCCGGATCCTAATAATCCTCATTTAATTATACCTGGTATGATATTACAAATACCAAGTATCAGAGGTGAAACAAGACAGGGTATGTGGGATCCAAACAGGAATTACCCGGCACAGTAGTTTTATTATTCTATTTTGTGCAAGTATAAAGGGCACGAGCGGTGTTTATTAAGTTTGTTGAAACTTTATAAACACCGCTTTTTCTTAACACCTTGTGATATTTCATAATTTGGATTATAATTAATTAAACATTAAAATAAGTTATTAGGAGGCATTTTATATGCCAAAAACCAACAGGTTTGCAGTTCCTGTTGATTATTATATCATGTTTTGCATCTGTGTTTTATTTATAGTAGTCGCATTTTACATGGATACCCCCCGGCAAATTTTAGATGGATATATTAAAATTCATACTTCCCGCAGTGTTTTAATAACCGATTACGTTTCTCTGGCAGGAATAGGAGCAGCCCTTGTAAATTCTGCCTTGCTTGTTATTATAAATTTGATTCTTCTTATATCAAACAAGCGCGAACCTAACGGGAAAATTATCGCATCGCTTTTTTTAACGATTGGATTTTCGCTGTTTGGAAAAAACATGTTTAATACGCTTCCAATAATGGCAGGCGTTTGGGTTTACGGCAGAGTTTCCGGAAAGAAATTTTCCGATATGATTATTTATGCAATGGTCAGTACGACAATTGCTCCGATAGTAAGTGAAGTAGCATTTTTAAATGAAAGTATAAGTTTTATTAAATTTGTTTCTGCGTACAGTATTGGTTTATTTGTTGGTTTTATTTTCCCAGTTATTGCAGATTATATAAAAGTAATGCATAACCATTACTGCCTTTATAACGGCGGTATTGCAGGCGGGTTTATTGCAACAATGTTTGCCGGTTTTTTACGGAGTATCGGTATAGAAATAATTCCGGAAAATTTATGGGATACAGAACATACCAGGCATCTTGCTTATCTTGCTTTTTTTATTGCGTTTTCGCTGATAATCTACGGCTTGGCTACAGATAAACCTCTTAATGCATGCAGGAAGTTCTTTAAACTTTTAAAAGAAAAAGATCCGGATGATTGCGATTATTTAACCAAGTATCATAATACATGTTATATAAATATCGGTATTATGTGCATTGTTTCTACGACAGTAATGCTTGTTCTGGGAAAACCGATAAACGGCCCGATTCTGGGAGGAATACTTACAGTATCAGGATTTGCGGCATGCGGCAAACATCTAAGAAATGCAACTCCGATTCTGATAGGAAGTATTCTTGCTGTATATCTTAATCACCTGGAATCTACTGCTTCTGTAAATACGCTGGCAATTCTTTTTTCTACAGGTTTGGCGCCTATAGCCGGAAGATACGGATGGCATTGGGGAGTTATTACAGGTTTCCTTCATGTTTCAATTGCGGTTTTTATTGGAGACGTAAACGGCGGATTAAATTTATACAATAATGGATTTGCAGGAAGTTTTATCGCAGTTTTAATACTGCCGATAATCGTTGCTTTTAAAGCATTATACGTTAAACTGAATAAAAAGTTTATTAAAAAATAAATTTAATTATCAGTTGATCTGTTAAAATTAAAAGTCCTAGAATACCTGTATAAACTGCAAATCCATAAAGGGATCTCTCTCTTATTATTTTTAGCATAAACTTTACAGCAAAAAAACCAACGATTGCTGCTGTTAATGTTCCTGCGATAATTGCGGCGGCTCCGATACTGGCCTCTGAAACCTGTACTTCACTCCCTTTTATTAAATCTTTAGAATGCAATACAACAGCGCCGAGTATTACTGGAATAGACATTAAAAAAGAAAAACGCGCTGCAAAATCACGATCCAGTTTTCTAAATAGAGCGCCGCTGATTGTAGCGCCTGATCTTGAAATACCCGGCGGAATGGCAAATGCCTGTAATAGACCAATAAACAAAGCATCATACCATTTCATAGTACCGGCTGTTTTTAATTTATTGTCATTTTTTGTATGCCTAAAAAGCAATTCTGCAGTAATTAATAAAACAGTTGTTATTAAAAAACAAATACCTAAAAAATTTGCAGATATAAAAATATCTTCTATAACATCTTTAAATAAAAATCCAATTACAACAGCGGGAATTGTTGCAATAATTAAAAAACCTGTAAGTTTTTGAACAGGATTTTTTAGAATATTCCAGATATCTTTCCATAAAACTGCAAATACAGCAATTAATGTTCCAAAGTGAAGCATTGTATCAAAAAATAAAGAAGGCTCTTTTACATCAAAAATTCTTTGCAGTAAAACAAGATGCCCGGAACTGCTAATAGGAAGAAATTCAGTAAGCCCCTGTACAATTCCTAAAATAACAGCTTCTAAAATATTCATAAGTAATCTCCATGTTCATTAGTGAGGCAGAATCATAGCATGAACTTTAATTTGCCTTTCGTCAACTGCTTGATCTACCATGGCTTTTGTAATTCTTCCTCTTGGCCTTGGATGAGGCGGCGCATCTCCTACAAGAATCATTATTCTTGCCTGCGCTTCCCAGTTAAACTTTACAGCTCCGTCATATAAAGCTTCGTAAACAGCCTCTGGAATATCTCCCCCGCCATGAACGCGGATTGCATTTAAATTCCGCTGGAATGATGCAAAATCATCAGTAAATGGAATTACCCTTGTAAGGTATACATCATAATAATCTTTAAACTGAACCATACCGATCCTGAACGAAGGAAATCCGCCTAGAATTTCCTGAAGCATTGGAATTAATTGTTCACGAACAGGATCAATATACTTTCTCATGCTGTTTGTTGTATCAATACAGACAACCAAATCAAGAGTTTTGCCTCTTTCTCTTTGAAGCAGAGTACGCACTTGATCAATAATTTCTTCCGGGTTTTGTACCATAACTAGTTCACCGCTGCCTGTTCTTGCAATTTCCCTGAATGCTTCCAGCGCTTCTGTCATATAAATTCCGGAAGGAGGGCCAGGCGGCGGCTCTTGTCTTGCTTCCAGGATAAATGGATTATCCCTGAATGAACCGCGGTAATCGGCATAAGGCAGGGCGAATGATCTAATGTTTAAAAAAGTGCCGTCGGTTAAATATACTTCGCCATGACGGCTTCCTTCATAGCCGTAATAAAGTATGTAAGGAATGTAAATATGAAAAGCCTGCCCAAGAACAGGATGATTTACAACAGTAGAAGAAATAAGCGAATAAATTCTGCTTTCCCTTGGAATGGGAACGCCGTTTAAGATACGAATCTCGTCACCGTTTATACTATTCCATTCTCCCGCCCGGTATGCATAGTTATCGGACTGCATAGCTGGGTCTCTGGTTGTTTCTGTTAAAAGAACAGAAGAAATGTCAGGTTTTTTCCTGATAAATAGATGGAATCCGCCGTCGGCTCTCATTTCCAGAAGAAGATCTCCGGCTCCTAAACCTAAATCCTGCGCAACCAATGAAGCGCTGAATACCGCAAAAACGGTCAGAAATAAAACACTTTTTCTCATACTAAATTATCGGAAAACTTAGATCTAAAAATAATAATAACAAAAAAAAGAACTCTCGCTGAGTCGCTGAGACGCAGTGTTCGCAGAGAATTAACTCAGCGTTCTCTGCGTTCTTTGCGTCTCTGCGAGATTCTCTTTCCAAAAAATATTAATAATTTAATCATCTCTGACACTGCAATAATACTGGCTGATAAGGCAAAGACTTTACACCACAATTCCAGCGGGAGCGGCACTGTTCCAAAAACAGCTCCTGCAAATTGAATAATTAATACCTGAAGAACAATAGTAACTGTTGTAATTATAAGCATTAACCTGTTTTTAAAGAAGTTTTTAAAAATTGTTGTAGTAAAAAGCTCGCGGCAGTTAAATGCATTAAAAAGCGCAAATAATGAGAATAATGCAAAAATGACAGTAGATGCATATTCTTCTCCTGCATTTAATATATCAAACTTGTGCTGTAATATCGAAATTACAGAAATATAAAAACCAGATAAAAAAATGCGGATTAATAAAGGAGGCGAAAGAATATTTTCGCTGCGTTTTATCGGAGGTCTTTTCATTAAATCGCCGTGAATGGGTTCCAGTCCAAGCGAAAGAGCAGGAGGGCCGTCCATGATTATATTGATCCATAAAAGGTGCAGGGCAGAAAGCGGAGCTTTTAAGCCGAGTAAAGCGGTAGATACAAGAACTGTAAGAACAGCCGCAATATTTACAGTTAACTGAAAACAAATAAATCTTTTAAAGTTTTCATAGATTCCGCGCCCCCAGCGGATTGCTTTTACAATAGTAGAGAATGAATCATCCAAAAGAACAATATCGCTGGCTTCTTTGGAGACATCTGTGCCCGAGATACCCATTGCAATGCCGACATCTGCATTTTTTAAAGCGGGCGCATCATTAATTCCATCACCAGTAACCGCAACGACATTTCCCTGCGATTTTAATAAATTAACTACACGCATTTTTACTGCCGGCGTACTGCGCGCGATAACGCTTATTACAGAAAGTTTCTGCAGAAGCTCATCATCGCTTAAATTTTCAATTTCGCGCGCTTCTACAGCGATATGATTATTATCAAGGACGCCAAGTTCGTTAGCAATTGCCGTTGCGGTTAAAATGTTATCGCCTGTTAATACTTTTATTCCTACCCCTGCAAGGCGGCACTGCTTTACAGCATCGTAGACATCGGCACGCAGAGGATCGGATATAGCTGCAAAACCGTCAAATATCATGCCGCTTTCAATTTCGTCCTCGTTAAAATTGGTATTTTTATTGTCACATACAAACTGTTTGTGGGAGAAGGCAATAATGCGGCATGCTTTTTTCTGCCACTGTGCAATTTGGTCTTCTATTTCTCTGCGTGCCTCTTCATTCATATTGCATAATGCAAATATTTTTTCCGGGCTGCCTTTGCTGTATGCTAAAAATCCGTTTTTATCATGTACAATGGTTGTCATATTCTTTTTTTCTGATGAAAAAGAAAAAACATGATTTATGTTTGAATTTTTTCTGTATTCTTTATAATCCTTTCCGGCTTTAAGCGCCGCTGTAATCAAAGCACACTCTGTAGGATTACCTATAAAAAGACCTTCCTTGCCAATTTCTGCAGTGCTGTTAATGCAAATATTGTTTAAGATTATTTCATCATTAATTACACCGTTTACTGTCATTTTATTTTCTGTTAATGTTCCTGTTTTATCGGAACAAATAACATTTATACAGCCGACAGTTTCAGATGCTATTATTTTTTTTACAAGCGCATTTTGTTTTGAAAGTTTTATTATGTTTAAAGAAAGAGATACGGCTATTATAGTCGGGAGACCTTCAGGTACTGCTGCAACAATCAATACAATACTTAATAAAAAAGCATCCATAATGTTTGCAAAAGTAAGTTCGCCGCTTTGTGCAAATGAAAAAAGCTGAGTGACAAAAAGCAGTACAGCTGCAATCATTCCTGCAATTGCAATAAATTTCCCCATTCTGCCAAGGCGTTCCTGAAGCGGAGTAGTAGTTTTTTGATTCCCCGCTAATTCAACTGCTATTTTTCCGAATTCAGTTTTTGTACCTACAGCCGTTACAAGAAGTTTACAGAATCCGCTTGTAATAAATGTGCCTGAATATAACATATTCAACCTTTCGGCTAATGGTGTTTTTTCGTCTGTCAATATTATAGAAGCATTTTTTTTAGCTGGAACACTTTCTCCTGTTAATGCAGATTCATCTGCCGCTAGTTCAGAGCTTTCCAGTAATCTTCCGTCTGCAGGTATTTTATCGCCGGTAGAAAGCATTAAAATATCGCCTGTAACTACATCGTTTTGTTTTAACATTACTGCATTGCCGTTACGCAGAGCTTTTACTACGATATCTTCGTTAATTCTGTTTAAAGCTTCAAATGCTTTTGCGCTTTTTCCTTCCATTGCAACAGTTATTATTACAGAAAGAGAAATAGCTGCAAAAATGCCAATAACTTTTAAAATATCAGTTTCGCCGCCTATTGAAACATTTATAATGTTTACCAATAAAGCAACAAATGCTGCGAAGAGCAATAAAAGAAGCATGGGTTCCAGAAGAGAAGACAAGATGCGTTTAAATAGTGATTCAGGTTTAGTACGGACAAATGCATTAGAACCGTATTTTTCAATGTTCTCTTTTACTTTATCATCTGTAAGACCGGTAGTTGGATCAACTCCAAGACCGGCAGCCAATTCTGTTTTATCTGTTAAAAAATCAATCATAGTTTATAGTAACATAAATAAAAAAAAAAAACACGAGCCAGCCGGCCCGTGTTAGAAAATACGAAGTTTTTTTATTAATCAACTTTAAATCTGGAAACTTCCTTAATTAAAGTATCGATACCTTCGCGGTTTTTAATGCTTATTTCGTTAACATGGTGTACTGCAACGTTAATCTGATCCGCGCCTGATGCCATTTCGTTCATTCCAGCAGTAATTTCCTGTGTAACTCTTTCCAGGTTTGTGCTTTCCTGAATAACTTCTTTGGCGCCGTTTAACATTTCGTTAGAGCCGCTTTTTACTTGTTTTGTAATATCGTTAAGATGGCTTACGCCGTCAAGAACCTGCTTGGAACCTTCTCCCTGTTCTTCCATTGCATTGCGTATTACATCTTCCTGTTCTGAAACAGTTTTAACGCCGGTGTCGATAGCTTCAAACTTGTTAAGAACATTTTCTGTTGACTGTGTAATTTTATCGATGCTTTCTTTTATCTTTTTAAGAACAGTGCCGATAGTTTTAGATTGTTCGCTGGAACTTTCTGCAAGTTTCCTGATTTCATCTGCAACAACAGCAAAGCCTTTTCCTGCTTCACCGGCATGAGCTGCTTCGATAGCTGCATTCATGGAGAGCAGGTTAGTCTGACTTGCAATATTTTCCATTACAGAGTTAATTTCCAAAAGACCTTCGGATTCCCGGGCAATTTCCTGAATATCAGATGCAACTTCCTGTAATCCGTTGCGTCCGACTTCGGAAGATTCTTTAAGATTGCGGACATTAATTCCGTTTTTAATTAATGTATCGGTTACAGAAGAAATATTTGCTACCATTTCTTCGATAGCGGCGGAAGCCTGGGAAACATTTGTATTCTGATCCTCTACGTGGTTATTTAATTTATTAATGTTATATGTAACGCTTTCCATTGTTGCATTTGTCTGGCTTACACTGGCGCTTTGATTAATAACACGTCCTTTAATACTTTGAATGTTTGCGGTAATTTCGTTTACAGCCGCGGCAGTTTCGTTCATGTTGCTGGCAAGGTCTGCGCCTATATCTGACAACTTTGCCGCTTCGCCTTTAATGCTGATAACAAGATGTTTGATTTTTTCCAGAGTATTATTAAAGTAAAGCGAAAGCTGGCCGATTTCATCGCCGGAACTATTATTAATTCTTTTGGTTAAATCGCCTTCGCCTTCAGAAATGTCTTTTAAAGTTTGTGTTACAGAAATAATTGGCCTGACAATACTGGTTGCAAAAAGGAAAGAAGCTATTGCAGACAGAACAAGAACACCGATAGACAGGAAAATTATAAACATTGTTAACTGGGTAATTGGAGCCAGCATTACATTGTTTGGAATGCCCACAACAAGCGACCAGGGAGTTTCAATACCGGGGATATCAATAGGAAAGTAAATAAGGTGGACGCTAGTTCCCAGCATTTGTGAATACCGGTCTATAACTACAGATTCTCCTTCTTCACCGCCGTTTCTGATTCCCATAACAACGCGGGCATGCTGATCACCCAATAATGTCCGTTCTGTCTCATTTGTATTTATATTTCCGCCGACTCTTGATAAATCGTAGTGAGCAACAATGGTTCCATCATTTGCATAAACACCGGCAATACCGCTGCCGTCGTATATTTGCTTTACAATATCATCCACTATACCTTGCATTGCGCTGACATAATTAACGCCGACAAGTCCTACAGCTCTGTTATTTTGATTTATAACAGGATAAATAATATTAACAACAGGAGCATTCCCGTAACCAAAAGTTTCTCTCCATACAGGAGAAGAAATAACAGGTTTGGTATTTTGATTGGCATTAAGATTTGCCAGTAAAGCCTGCCATCCTTCGCTTCCTTCAACAATAAATTCGACTTCTCCTGTTCTTTCGCGGGAATAATATCTTTGATACTGACCTTGCTGGGCATCGTTTCCATCGATGGTGTTAGGAAGCCAAGCTGTCCATATACCTATAACACGTTCATTCTGAGCTATAATGCTTCTAAGAAAATCATTAAATATTGTTCGTCTTAAATTTTCCGGTGTAGTTTCATAATCGCCGAATATTTCTGAGAGAACCGAAGCATAAGCCGTAAAAGCCATAATACGTTTGCCTATTTCCAGCGCACTTTCGCCTGCCAATGCATCAGCATAAAGAAAAACCGACTCTGTCTGTAATTTTCTTGACTGAGTTAAAGTTATTAAGGACAAAAGTAAAACAATCGCGGTAATCATTGCAATAATAATCACAGTAAGCCTGTATTTTAAACTCATTAAAATCCCCCTATATAATGGAAAAAAGTAGATAAGTACTAACCATTTCTTAAATTCTAACATTATTTATATATTTGTCAATATATATTTGGTTAAATTTGGTTTTTTTGAGTAATAATACAAAAAATTTAAAACTAGCTTTTAATAAAACTGATTTTTTATGGATTATTTTGAAGTTAAAACAGGTTAAATTATCAAATTTTATTTGTTTATACGGGATTATTCTCTTTAAAATGCCGATAATTGACGTAGAAATATGAAAAAATCGGTAAAAACAAAGAAAACAATAAGAAAAACAGTTAAAAAACGCAAAAAAAATGAGTTTTCTGACGCTTTAAAAGCATTTATGCTGGTTGGCGTAATAGTTGCAATTTCTGCGCTTATTTCATGTGCAGTAATTATGGTTCATTCTTCAATAAATAATGAAAGTGAAACAGCTTTGGAAGAAAATGCTTCAAATGAACCTATTCAGGTGTTAATTACAGAAGAGCCGAAAACAGAACAATCAGCAAATGAACAAATAACACCTGATCAATCAACACCCAGCGTAACAAGATCAACATCTTCTCGCAATACCGGAAGGTCTGCTGCAGCTACAACACCTATAGAATCATTACCAGTTTCTGTTTCTGCAATAACAAGGACGCCGGATGAAAACATGGGAACTCTGGTTTTTGTAATAGATGATGCCGGTAATAATTTAAGGGATTTAGAGCCGTTTTTACAGGTTCCAGGTCCTTTAACAATTGCAGTTCTTCCAGGATTGCCGAATTCTGCAGAAGCGGCGCGGCGTATAAGGGCAGCAGGAAAAGAAGTAATTCTTCATCAGCCGATGGAAGCAATAGGAGCGCAGGATCCAGGCCCGGGAGCCATTTATTCCGGTATGAGCGCTGATGAAATTAGATCGATATTAACACGTAACATAACAGAAGTCGGCCCCGTGACAGGAATGAATAATCATCAGGGTTCAAAAATAACAATGGACAGGGAAATTATGCGTGTTATTTTGGATTTCTGCGCCGAACATAATATTTATTTTTTAGATTCAAGAACTACTGCCGACTCTGTTGTTTCTTCAGTAGCGCGTAATATAGAAATGCAGGTTTTAGAAAGAAATGTTTTTATAGATAACGAACAAAACAGGGATGCAATGTTCCGCTACATTTCAGGCGGACTTACAAGAGCCCAAAGAACAGGTAATGCAATTATGATTGGACATATATGGTCGCCTGCTTTGGCTCCTTTGCTTACAGAACAGTTTCCGGTTCTTCTGGAACAGGGTTATTCAATAAAGACAGCTTCTGATATAATTAAATCACGATGATTGTTTTAGGAATTGAAACATCCTGCGATGAATGTTCTGCCGCAATTGTAGAAAACGGCGAAAAAATTTTATCCAATGTAATTGCCACGCAGATACCGTATCATGTTAAGTGGAGCGGAGTAGTACCCGAAATTGCAAGCAGAAAACATACTGAATGGATTTATGCTGTAACAAAGGAATCACTTGATAAAGCTGGAATATCTGTTTCAGATGTTGATGCTGCTGCTGTTACAAGCCGCCCTGGTCTTTTCGGTTCGCTTTTGGTTGGTCTTTCTTTTACGAAAGCTTTTGTTTGGTCACGTAACATTCCGTTTATAGCTGTAGATCATATGCTGGCGCATCTTTATGCACCGCGTTTAGTTAAAGAAGAAAGACCCGAATATCCGTTTCTTGGATTATTAATTTCCGGCGGCCATACAATCATTTGCCGCGCTGATAATTTTGATAATATAACAGTGCTTGGAACTACTATTGATGATGCAATAGGCGAAGCTTTTGATAAAGTTGCCAAGTATTATAATCTTGGTTATCCCGGAGGAGCAGTAATAGATAAGATGGCGCAAAACGGCGATAGTGAGACTTTTAGTTTTCCTTTACCTTCTTTGCACAAGGGAAATCACCGGTACGATGTCTCATATTCCGGTTTAAAAAATGCAGTAATTAATCAGCTTGATATTTTTAAAAAAAAGAATAATTACACATACGAAGATATTGCCGCGTCTTTTCAGAAAACTGCCGTAGAAACTTTGTTACGCGCTCTTTTTAATGCCGCAGAAGATACCGGTTTAAAAACAGTTGTCGCAGGCGGAGGTGTTGCAGCTAACAGTTATCTCCGCAAAAGGCTTATGGAACAAACATCTTTAAAATGTATATTTCCGCCTTTAGAACTGTGCGGAGATAACGCAGCCATGATAGCCGGTTTGGGTTACCATTACCTGAAAAGGGGCGAGTTTTCCCCGCTTGATACAATCGCTTCTGCGCGGGTAACCGGTTTTAAGAAAAAATATCCGTAATAATCGTTTTTATTTTATCTGAAAGTTCTGTAATTTTGTCTGCTTTTCAAAAGGGCAAAAAATTGTATATAATGGCATATGACTGAAAATACCGATTATTTAACTAAACAAATTATTACTTACATTGGAAATAAACGCTCTCTCTTAGATTTTATTACAAGAGGAATACAAATCGTTCAAAAACGTCTAAAAAAAGATAAATTGGACATTTTTGATGTGTTTACCGGTTCAGGTATTGTCGCCCGTCATTGCAAACAATTTTCACATTCTCTTTACGTTAATGATCTGGAAAAATATGCAACGCTTACAGGTGAGTGTTATTTATCCAATAAAAATGAAATTAATTTAAATATATTAAAAGATTTATACAACAACCTTTTAGTAAATATAAATAATAAACAATTGAAAGAAGGTAATATTTCTAAATTTTACTCACCAAAAGATGATAATAATATTCAAATGAATGAACGAGTATTTTATACACGCAGGAATGCGATGTATATAGACACAATGCGTAGTCTCATAGAATCAGTACCCGAACAATATAAAAAATACTTTCTTGCTCCTTTAATTGCAGAAGCCTCTATACACGTTAATACTTCTGGTATATTTAAAGGTTTTCATAAAAACAAAGAAACTGGTATAGGTCAATTTGGCGGCAGTAATAGTGATGCCCTTTTTCGTATTAAAGGTGAAATTGTATTACCTTTTCCGATTTTTAGTAATTTTGAATGTAATTATAAAGTATTTAATGGGGATTCAAATATCATAGTTAAGGACATACCAGAAGTAGATATTGCATATTTAGATCCGCCGTATAATCAACATCCGTATGGCTCAAATTATTTTATGCTTAATTTAATACTTGAA